>Ga0307437_1000031_pt1 | contig 100689 bp, 88 predicted proteins | sample SalMarWE160390MG_FD_202146 | JGI IMG/M metagenome (GOLD analysis project Ga0307437, IMG submission 202146) | Salt marsh sediment microbial communities from the Plum Island Ecosystem LTER, Massachusetts, United States - WE1603-90 | ecosystem: Environmental > Aquatic > Marine > Intertidal zone >...
ATATAAGGGCCGGGGAATATGAAGGACTTAAAAAGAAGCTTTCGGATCCTCGCTGGAAACCTGATTACGGTCCTGCACTGTTCAACGAAAGAACTGGAGCAACCGCAATAGGGGCAAGAGATTTTCTGGTTGCATTTAATGTCAATCTGAACACTACATCGATAAGACGGGCAAATGCGATTGCATTCGATGTCAGAGAGAAGGGCAGGCCATTGAGGGAAGGTAATACTGTTACCGGGAAGGCTGTAACGGATGAAAACAGCAATCAGGTAATGATTCCCGGATCACTAAAATGCGTCAAGGCAATCGGCTGGTACCTTAAGGAATTCGGAATAGCCCAGATTTCTATGAACCTTACAAACATTTCAGTTACACCTGTGCATCTTGCTTTTGACGAAGTCTGCCGGAAAGCTGATGCCAGGGGAGTCAGAGTAACCGGATCGGAACTGGTAGGTCTTATTCCTCTGAAAGCAATGCTTGATGCAGGGCGATATTTTCTTGCAAAGCAACAGAGATCAGCAGGTGTATCTGATGATGAGTTGATAAAGATCGCTGTTAAATCAATGGGCCTTAATGAATTATATCAATTCATACCAGAAGAAAAAATAATTGAATATGTCATGACAAAGGAGGATAAAAACAGGCTTATTAACATGAACCTTAAATCATTCATGGAAATCACAGCCTCAGAAACACCTGCTCCCGGGGGAGGCTCTGTTGCATCATATATAGGAACACTTGGTGTGGCACTGGGAACCATGGTTGCAAACTTGTCAAGCCATAAACGTGGATGGGATGACAGATGGAAAGAATTCTCGGATTGGGCAGAAAAAGGGAAAAATATCCAGAACAGACTCCTCCATTTTGTCGATGAAGATACGGAAGCCTTTAATAAAATAATTGCTGCATACGCACTGCCCAAAAAAGCGGAAGAAGATAAGATAACGAGGAATAATAGAATTCAGGAAGCTACAAAAAATGCCACACTTATTCCATTCAAGGTTATGGAAACAGCTTTTGAGGGTTTCGAATTATTAAGGGAAATGGTCGAAAAAGGAAATCCCAGTTCTGTAACTGATGCGGCTGTTGGCGTACTGGCTCTGCGGTCATGCATCAGAGGTGCATTCCTGAATGTGAAAATCAATTCCATGGGGCTGGATGACAAAGCTTTTACTGTTGACATTATTAAAAAAGGCCGTGAGATTGAATCAAAGGCAATATTGGAGGAAGAAGCTCTTATCAAGCTTGTGGATTCAATGATATCACGGGATATGAAGGGGCAACCAGAAGATCAAAGCGAAGTTTGACGGTTGGAGTAAGGAAATCCCGGGAATCTGGGGAAGATTCCATATTTGTTGATGGCGGAGATGCTATTTAATGATTCTCCTGATAGTACGCAGATGATGTGAATACCTGCCAATCTCCGGTTTGAATATTCCCTGGTGATCTATAGTGTCAATGCGGACCCGTCCGGAGCCATGAATAACCAGACCTCTTGAAAGTATCATTCCTACGTGAGAGATAATACCTCTTTCGTTATCAAAAAAAACAAGATCACCTGGTATTGTTTCTTCAACAAAGCTGATTTCTTTTCCGGCTTCTGATTGTTTCCAACTGTCACGGGGTATCTGAATCCCATGAAGCTTATAAACCAGTTGTGTAAATCCTGAACAGTCTATACCAGATGGAATACGACCTCCCCAGATGTATGGGCTGTTTATGAATCTCATGGCGCTGTCAGCCAGAGTTTTGCTGATAGTAATAAAGTTGTTATTAAATTCAGGGCAGGTTGTGTAAATATTTTTCCCGATAGTAAATGTTTTGTTCTCAAAATCAGGATTATAAATTTCACATCCTGCTTCTAGGACCATTTTAGTTTTGTCAGTTTTATAACATAGTAAGGAGCGGTTCAGTATATGACCGTCCGATTTATCATTATCGTCAGAATGTTGGAGATGATTCATGTCGATCCAGCCGGTATAACTATCGAAAAGAGATTCTATTTTCATCCAGCTGCCCGATTTATCAAGAATTATATATTTTTCGCCAAACAGGATCTGACTCAGCATTTCAGATCTGTGTGAAGAACCTGAGCGAAGAGGAACATAAACATTCTCGCATATAAATTGTGCCATATTTGATTGGTTTTGTTTCAAAATTACTAAATAGTTAGCAACCTCCGGTATAACCGATGTTAAATTGAAAAAAGCAATTATTTAAAAAATCAGTTAATTTTGCATTTTATATTAAGATGTAAATAATTCTTTAAATAATGTTTGAACTACTAAAAAAATGGAAGAAAGGCGAGAAATATCTTACTCATCTTGTCTTCTTCATTCTAAGCATAGCTTTAGTTGTCATTATCTCACCCCGGGAAGGTAAATTCAGGTATGAATTTCAGAAAGGCAAGCCATGGTTACGTGTAGCCTTAATTGCTCCATGGGATTTTCCTATCCTGAAATCTGAAAATGTTATTACTCGTGAACGCGATAGTATAATTAAGAACTTTACTCCTTTTTTCAGATACGATTCGGAAGTTGACACAACGGAAATTAAGGAATTTGAAAAATATCTTAACGAACTATATGACAGTATTGAGTCAGATAAACCACCTTTTTCCACAGCTGTATTTAATACAATCAGAAAAGAGTTGGCAACGATACTGTCAGATATTTATAAGAAAGGTATTCTGGAAGTTAATGATGTTACGGCTTCCGCTGATCTAACCAAGGATGAGATTACTGTTGTAAAGGGCAGAATTGCAGAACAGTGGAAATTAAGTAATGTATTAGAGCAGAAAGATGCTTACCAGTATGCAAATAACAAAAAAGATGAGATTGAACAGAGACTGCTGGATTCGAAAGAGAAAGGAGCAGCCTCTTTTGTTGCCTCAACTGCTCTTTACAATTATGTTAAGCCTAACCTTTTCTATGACGAAGTAACTTCAACTGCTGTAAAAGACAGGCTGATCAGAGAGATCAGCCTTAGCCGCGGCCTGGTTCAGAAAGGAGAGCTTATTATATCACATGGAGAAATAGTGAATGATTCAAAATATATGATCCTTGAATCACTTAAAAAGGAATTTGAAAAAAGACTGGGACTTTATGACCGGTGGTTTGTTCTCTTAGGGAGATTGATGCTGGTGTCGGCATGTTACCTTGTACTTTATTTGTTCATGTATAATTTCAGGCGCGAGGTTCTTAATTCAACTGAAAAAACTTTTTTTATAATACTGATTATTCTGCTATTCTATATAATTACACGTCTGGTGATTTATTTACCCAACGCAGTCATCTTTCTTATTCCATTTGCAATAATTCCTGTTGTTATAAGAACATTCTATGACGCAAGGCTTGCTCTTTTTATTCACCTGGTTGCTATTATGCTTGCAGGTTTCATTGTACCTAATTCTTTTGAATTTATTTTTATGAACTTTATTGCAGGTGTTGTTGCAATATTTTCACTTACAACCATATACAGGCGGTCTAAATTGTTTTTTTCTACATTGATGGTCGTTCTTACCTATTCTTTGGTTTATTTCGGAATCGGAGTAATGCAGGAAGGAAGCATTGTCAATATGAACTGGAAGAATTACATGTGGTTTGCCGGAAACGGTGTACTATTATTACTTAGCTATCCTCTTATTTTTGTTTTTGAAAAAACATTCAGATTTCTGTCTGATGCTACATTGTTTGAACTATCCGATACAAATCAGCCACTATTAAGGCGACTGGCAGAGGAAGCACCCGGTTCATTCCAGCATTCACTGCAGGTAGCTAATCTTGCAGGGGAGGCAGCCACAGCGATTGGTGCTAATCATCTTCTTGTCCGCACAGGAGCCCTTTATCATGATATCGGGAAGATTATTAATCCAGAGTATTTTATTGAAAATCAGCCGGAAGGATTCAATCCTCATGACAGACTGAATCCATTGAAGAGTTCAAAATTCATTATCAGTCATGTAAGCGAAGGTGTGGAACTCGCAAAAAAATATAAACTTCCGTCACCTATAATCGATTTTATACAAACCCATCATGGTACAACGGTAGCATACTTTTTCTACAAGAAATTTCTTGATCAGAATCCAAGGAACAGTAACAGGGAAAAAGATTTTGCCTATCCCGGTCCCAAACCATTTTCAAAAGAGACTGCTATAGTTATGATGGCTGATGCTGTTGAAGCATCATCAAGAACCCTTGCTAACTATTCGGAAGATAATATAAATGAGCTTGTTGAAAGAATTATTTATATCCAGGAGCAGGATGGCCAATACTCTGAAACACCACTTACTTTCAAAGACATTACTGAAATCAAGAGAGTTTTCGTGAAAAGGCTTTCAAATATTTATCATGCAAGGATAGCTTATCCGGAAAGATAACCATACCGGAATCAGCGCATATCTATTACCTCAATGTCTTTATATTTAGATGGTGAGAAGTTAAAAAATGATTGGTCAGGTCTCTGTTTAAGGTCATAGTCTTTGACAATCAGTGTAATGATCATACCATTTCTGTTTTTATACTCGAGTGTTCTGAGGTTCATTGATGATTTACCAATTGCCAGTCTTATTCTTATAAGGTCACTTTTGATATCTTCAGGATATAAATCAATTATATACCGATCGCTGGTTTCTTCCACAAGCCTGTTCCTGTAGTCTTCTTTATACATCGAGAAAATGGAAGAGGGGCGGTTCTGAAATGATTCGTCATTTTTGTCAGGTTTTGTAATAGTAACCTCATTTTCCGCCGGCATATAGTTCCACGATATTTCACCGTTGTACCAGATTATGTTATCTTCCAGATCGAGTCTGTATTTATCCTTGCTTAAGATGATTGAACCGGGAACAGTATTGCTTGTACTTTCCATCTGATCAACAGTGACCAGATCGAATTTCATAGATACCGATGGAGCTGATAGTGCGGCTGCAGAAAATCTCTCAAGGACTTTAATAGCTTCAGGATCACTTTGAGAAATCAGATTCAGAGAGATCAGAAGTAAAACGGATAATAATGATAATGATTTTCTCATCTTATCTTGTTTACTCAAGTCGCTTCAAAATCTGTTCCAAAAAGATAAGATCGGAACAAAGAACATCTCTCGCTTTACTTCCTTCGAAAGGTCCGACAATGCCAGCTGCCTCGAGCTGGTCAATTATTCTTCCTGCCCTGTTATACCCTATTGACAGTTTTCTCTGTATAAGTGAAGTTGATCCCTGCTGATGCTGAACAACAAGCCTGGCAGCCTCATCAAACATCGGGTCTCTCTTTTTCAGATCAACTTCTAATGAACCGGATTCACTGTCGTCAATAAACTCCGGTAAATGCATGGCATCTGCGTAACCATGTTGTGATCCGATAAACTCTGTCAACTCCTCAATTTCAGGGGTGTCAATAAAAGCACACTGAACTCTTACAGGTTCACTACCAGACGAAACGAGCATATCTCCACGGCCAACAAGCCTGTCAGCACCTGTAGCGTCAATTATTGTTCTGGAGTCGATGGAGGAAAATACACGGAATGCAATCCTAGTCGGGAAATTAGCTTTAATAAAACCGGTAATGATATTTGTCGATGGTCTTTGTGTTGAAATTATCAGATGAATCCCGATAGCTCTTGCAAGTTGAGCCAGTCTTCCTATCGGACCTTCAATCTCCCGTCCGGCAGTCATGATGAGATCAGCAAATTCATCAATAATAAGAACAATATAAGGCATGTACTTATGTCCTTTATCAGGATTCAGTTTGCGGGAGATAAACTTTTCATTATACTCCTTTATTGTACGCGCCTGTGCACCCTTTAGTAATTCAAGTCTGTTGTCCATTTCGATACACAAGGAGTTGAGTGTATTAATAACCTTTTGTGTATCAGTAATAATTGCATCCTCCTCACCTGGAAGCTTCGCAAGAAAATGACGTTCAATTTTTGCATAGAGAGGCAATTCCACTCTTTTCGGATCTATAAGCACAAACTTGACTTCGGCAGGATGCTTTTTATACAGGATAGACGTGATGATGGCATTTATACCTACTGATTTTCCCTGTCCTGTTGCTCCTGCCACAAGGAGGTGTGGCATTTTTGTAAGATCGATGATATAAGGATCGTTTGTTATAGTTCGTCCAAGCGCCAGAGCAATATCAAATTTGGTCTCCTGGAAAGCTTTAGAGGTAATAAGTGATTTCATCGAAACCACTTCCGGTTTCTTATTGGGAACTTCAATACCTACGGTTCCCCTTCCCGGAATTGGAGCAATAATTCGTATGCCAAGTGCTGAAAGGTTAAGTGCAATATCATTCTCGAGCGATTTGATGCGTGCAAGCCTGACACCACGCTCAGGTACAATCTCATATAATGTAACTGTAGGACCAACAGTGGCAGAAATATGCCGGATACTTATTTTATGGTCTCCTAAAGTCTTAATAATGTTCTCTTTGTTCTCAAATACTTCGGTATTGTCAAAAGCACTTGCCGATCTATGTTCTCTCAGTATTGAAATGGGTGGAAATTTATAGTGCGACAGGTCAAGCCGGGGATCATAGTTTTCCATTATTTTTTCCACTTCATGATCAGGAAGGAGGTCATCTATTTCCGGTTTATTAATGTTTATAGGAACATCTCTGACTGATTGCCCATCCTTGCTGTTACTGTCAATATCGTGAATGATGGATCCTTTATGCAATAAAACAGTACTCCCGTCAGTACTTTCATTTCTCAGTACCTTGTCGGTTCTGTTTCTGACTATAAACTCTATATCATCAGGTTTACCGCTTAATACAGTGCTTTGACCCGAATCATCCTTTTCATTATCAGTTTTTTTCCTCCTGAAGACAGAAGGTATATTTATTCCGAGAACACCGGGGCGGATTTTTAGTGCGAGAATCAGATAGGTTATAGAAATAAAGGTTATGAGTATCCCGGTTCCTATTTTGCCCATGAAAGCATTCAGCCATCTGGTTATTTCATACCCCTGAGCACCTCCCGGTCCACTTTTGAGATAACCTCCTGCCTCACCAAAAATATATCCGAGCAGGAGTGACAGGATAATAGTACCGAAGGTGAACTTTGTAATGAGCTTCCAGAGGCGGATCTTTGGAAAATCAAGCAGATATAATCCGACAGAACCAAAGATAAGCGGGATAAAAAAAGCACCATATCCGAACCCGAAACCTATTATCATATCAGCAAGCCAGTGCCCACTCTTGCCAGACCAGTTTTTAACCTGGATTTCGGAGCCCGAAAAAATATCTGAAGCTGCTATGCTCAAATCTGTCTTCCACCAGAAAAGATATGCAATACATGCAAGAAGAAGGTACATTGCAAATCCTGTTATGAGAATACCAAATACAAATCTAATCCTCTCATCAGCAACGAAAGATTTAGATTTTCCGGAATTCTTTGCAGATTTTTTCCCTTTATCTTCTTTCTCTTTTTTCATGTAAATTCTGATTTCCAGCAGTATTAATCCTCGTTCACAAAAGTGTATGTTTCAAAATCAATCCAAAGGTAATAATTTTGAATCCATACTTATCAGAAAGGGATGGATTTAAATTCACAGATCTTGCAGAAGTCAGCAAGGAACAATACTTTCAGAATATTACTTATTCGAAAAGTAATACCCTGCGTCCTACAAATTAATCATCTTGTCGATGAATTTACCAATGTCTTCCTTGGATACTCTCCTGAATTTTTCTCTTCTATCAAAAGTATTATCGGGGATATCTTTTTTATAGACTGTTTCAGCTTCGAAATGAAGTATGGAATGACCCATGAAGAACAGGAAGCTCATAAGGACACCATCTATTTCACAATAGGGAGTAGAGATGTTAGGATTTTTTACTTTTATCTCGTCCGTATACCAGATGTTAAAAACTTTTCTCCTGTCAAAGGGAAATGTGACCTCGGCATTTTTGCAATTATAACCACATATTACAGCTGATTTTGAAGTTTTTCTTATTTCCATTCCATCCATATTTTCAAAACCCGGTCGTGTCTCATCGGGCTTGGAAGGATAAAAATATCTGATTGTAAACAGGCTCAAATAAGTATCGTAGATCTCTTTTTCGGGATTGGCCAGGTTCATAATACCTGAATGGCCAATAGGTGAGATCATTTCGAAAAGAATCTTATCGCCTTTAAATGAAACAACAAGATTTTGTGGCATCAGTTCCTTGGGCATTGAGCCAATTTTGCCGACATAATCTATGGAATAATGTATCTCACCCTGATTGATATATTTGCTTCTCCTTTCATTACAGGAAAAGCTGGTAATTGCAAAAATGACTGTAATAAATAACCCGTATCTGAATCTCACGAATTTGGTAATTTTTGAAAAATGTAAATGTAATATTTTTTTTTAATTTCAATAATTTAGAATTATAAATATACACCTGATCAAAACAATATATTATAAAACATATATATTATTTGTTTTGGGTGGTTAACGTACGAGTTGTTGATCCAAAGAATTTTTTAGCTTTTTGTTCTTTGGGTTGATAGTCTTGAAAATTATAAAGCCGGATATTTAAAGAGGAAGTGAAAACTGATGGTGGATTCCGACGAATCGGATCCAAAATCACCATGGAATATGAAGATGACCTATAGCCCATAGCCTGTAGCGTTAAACCATTTATTTTATCCTTTCTAAAAATATTTATTATTATTTTCGTACCTTTAAGTTGATCAATAAATATTTTAACCATCATGTCAGTTAATCTCCGCAACAGAAATTTTTTAAAGCTACTCGATTTTAGTCCGGAGGAAATAAGTTATCTTCTTGATCTGGCAGTCCGGCTTAAGAAAGCCAAATGTTCAGGTACCGAGAAGAAGAAACTTGGAGGAAAGAATATTGCACTTATTTTTGAGAAGGCTTCTACCAGAACAAGATGTGCTTTTGAAGTGGCTGCAATGGATCAGGGTGCGCATGTTTCTTATCTTGGACCCGGTGGTTCACAGATCGGGCAGAAAGAATCGATGAAAGATACAGCCCGGGTTCTGGGTCGTATGTATGATGGGATCGAATACCGTGGTTTTGGGCAGGACATTGTTGAGGACCTTGGAAAATATGCAGGTGTACCCGTCTGGAATGGTCTTACCAATGAGTTTCATCCTACACAAATACTGGCGGATTTTATGACCATGCTTGAACACTGTGATAAGCCATTGAACAGGATATCATTCTGTTATCTCGGTGATGCCCGTTTTAATATGGGTAATTCACTGATGGTTGGAGCAGCCAAAATGGGAATGGACTTCAGAGCAACTGCGCCTGTTGCCTTCCAACCGGGTAAAGAACTGGTCGCATCATGTCGTGAGATAGCCAATATTACAGGTGCAAAGATTATCATTACCGATAATGTTGATGAAGCGGTAAAGGGTGTCGATTTTCTATATACCGATGTATGGGTTTCTATGGGTGAACCCGATTCAGTGTGGGAAGAAAGAACCAATCTTCTTAAACCCTTCCAGGTTAACAGTGGTGTGCTTGCAAAAACAGGTAATCCAAAAGTAAAATTCCTTCATTGTCTTCCTGCTTTTCACAACCGGGAAACAAAGGTGGGAGAGGAGATTTTTAGGAAATTCGGTCTTGATGGAATGGAAGTTACTGAGGATGTTTTTGAATCAAACCATTCAGTAGTATTTGACGAAGCCGAAAACAGACTTCATACTATTAAAGCCATTATGGTAGCCACACTCGGATAACCTTAGCCCAGCCTTCTCCGCCAACCGGCGGATATGGCTGGCAGAGTCTGAGCCTTCACACTATCAGTTCCTTAACAAAGTAAAATGTCATAACAAACGATGCGGCAAGTTTTAATCCGATACCTGTAAGGAATCCAAGGAGACTGCCAAATCCTGCCTTGAAAGCATACTTAAGGTCATCTTTAAAGATCAACTCTCCAACAACTGCTCCAACAAAGGGTCCGACAATAATACCGACAGGACCAAGAAATAATCCAATTACCAGCCCTACGGCAGCACCTCTCATTCCGTATTTTGATCCGCCGAATTTTCTTGTTCCCCAAACAGGAACGATATAATCCAGAACAGTAACAACCAAAGCAATAAGAGCCATTGTTATTAATATCCCTGAAGAAAAATCAGCGAATTTTGTAAACTGCAATAAGATTAGTCCCAGAAAACTTAACGGAGGTCCCGGCAGAACCGGTACCAGACAACCTATAATTCCGAAAAGCATCAGGATAATTGCAAATATGAGAAGAATATAATCGGACATCCGGAAAAAAGTCTTCTTTATTTCTTGCCAAGGTCATCGAACTCAATGTTCGTGAACTCTTCCGAAGTCTTTTCTCCTTTTTCCTGTTCCGGTTCGGCTTCAGCCTGAATTTCAGACTTTTGTTCTATATCCCTCCCGTTGTCAATATATGTTACGGCTTCCTTTAGTCCTTCCGTAAACTTCTCAAAATCTTCTTTGTAGAGAAAGATCTTATGTTTTTCATAAAAGACTTTTCCTTCTTTGCCCAGGCGCTTCTTACTTTCCGTGATCGTAAGATAATAGTCATCTTTCCGGGTTGCCTTTACATCAAAAAAATAGGTTCTCTTCCCGGCTCTTACTACTTTCGTAAAAATCTCATCCTTAATGATTTTTTCATCACTACCGCTTGTGATTTCTTTCATTCCGGTTTCTTCTTCCATTTTTGGGTCGGTTTATGTTAGGCTAGCATTTTGATTGTCAAAAGTAAGAATATTTTTTTAAATCAAAACAAGTGTATTCATATGACTTTATATTTTGTACAGATGTTTTGAGGCATCCGGAAAAAGATTATTTTTGAACCGGAAATCTGAAGTTCTTTTATAATGATAAGCAGAAGATTACTACGTATTAAAGCATTATTAATTCTTTATGCGTTTAACCGCAGGCAAGATGATGATCTGGCAAAGGCTGAAACAGAACTGATGTTTAGTATTACCAAAACATACGATCTTTACCACTACATACTTCTGCTTGCTCTTGAGGTAGCTGATCTGGCAACTGAAAAAATTGATCAGGCACTCCAGAAACGTGTCCCATCACCTGAAGATCTGAATCCCAAAAGAAAATTTATTGATAATATGGTTATAGCCCAGATAAGAAATAACCAGTCATTAAAAAAATATATATCTGTCAGAAAACTTTCATGGGTCAATTATTCGCATATTCCGAGAATCCTTTACAACAAAATGATTAAATGGAGTACATATAATGAATATATTATGTCTGAAGATTATGGTTATCAGACAGATAAGAAGTTTGTTATTAAACTGATTACCGAATTTTTTGTCAATTCAGAAGATCTTGGGTCAAATCTTGAGGAGCAAAGTATTTACTGGAATGACGATCTGGAGTATGTAATAGTGATGGTGGAAAAAACTCTAAGAAAGTTTAAAGCCGGTTTGGAGGAGACAGAAAAACTGATGCCTTTGTTTAAAAACGATGAAGATGAACAATTTGTGAAAGTATTGTTCAGAAAAGCTGTTCTTAATTCTAAAAAATGTTCCGAACTTATTGACAGCAACACAACAAACTGGGAAGTGGAACGTATTGCACTTATGGACATTCTGGTTATGCAGCTTGCAATTACCGAGATTCTTGAATTTCCCGAAATCCCGGTTAAGGTAACTCTCAATGAGTATATCGAAGTGGCCAAATACTATTGTACATCAAAAAGCAGTACCTTTGTTAACGGAATTCTCGATAATATTGTAAAGGAGATACGTGAACAGGGGCTTATTAAAAAATCAGGAAGGGGGCTGGTTGGTGAGACGAATGAGAGAGATATGTAAATATCTGAAGATTTTTTGATTATGAAAAATAAATTTATATTTTCACTGATTATTTTGATAATGTGCGCTTCTGGATGCGGAGCCGGAACCAGTCATGAAATCGATGAAACTTCAAGGGGACAAGCTCCGGGGGGTAGTACTGAAATCAGTTTCAAAGAATACGAACATGACTTTGGCAAAGTAGTTGAAGGAGAGAAGGTTGCATATGTTTTTACTTTTCATAACAAGGGCCCGGGCAATCTTGTTATTACTTCTGCATTAACAAGTTGCGGATGTACAGTACCAAAATATGATACAAAACCTATTCCTCCCGGTGACGGAGGAAGCCTTGAGGTTGTTTTTGATACATCAGGAAGAAACGGAATACAATCAAAAACAATCTCAGTGAAGTCAAATGCAACCACTCCGGTCGTTATTCTGAAAATAACCGCAGAGGTAATTCCACAAAGCAATGACAAATAACAAATAATAAATAACCAACAACTGAGACAATGACCAATTTCGCTTTTTTATTTCTAATGGGCCAGCCTGCCGGGGGAGGTTCCGGTCAGAGCAATGCCCTAGTAACTTTCCTGCCATTAATACTTGTATTTGTTGTTTTCTATTTCTTTATGATCAGACCTCAGATGAGGAAACAGAAAGAGATGTCTAGCTACAGAAGCTCATTGAAGAAAGGTGACAAAGTAGTAACAACCGGTGGAATTTATGGAAAGATTTATGAGGTAAAGGACAACTATGTTATGATGGAAGTCGGAGGCGATCTTAAACTAAAAGTAGATAAAAGTGCCCTCCTGAAAGATCCTACCGTCACTGATCAGAAATAACTTCATATTATCTTACGTGACAGGGAAATACTGGATATGGTTAAGAAAGTTATATGGGAAGGATTCAAATGTTATTAACAGAGATGTTGTAGTTTTTTCATTCTTTCTATTTCTTTCATTTATTTTCTGGTTTCTTAATTCTCTTGCAAAAGATATTGAAGCCGATGTAAGGTATCCGGTAAGGTATATTAACCTTCCCAAAGACAGAGTACTTGTGGAAGACCTTCCCTCCAGACTGAGCCTCTATCTTAAAGGTCCGGGTTATTCAATACTTAAACTTAAACTTTCAGGTAACCGTACTCCGGTAGTAATTGACATTTCGAATGTAAATTATAAAAGAGTCCCACGCAGTACTACCCTTACATATTATATAGTAACGTCAGGACTGATACCAAGACTAACAAACCAGCTGAGAGCTGAGTGTCAGATTAGTTCAATTAAACCGGATACACTTTTCTTTTCTCTCGACCGTATTATTTCGAAATCTGTCCCTGTAACAGCTGATTTGGAAATCAGTACTGAGAGGCAATATTTCATAAAGGGCTCTGTTGTTATTGATCCTGATAGTGTGCAGATTACAGGGCCACGACACATTCTTGATACTCTGACAACAATTAAAACACAGTTTAAGAAGCTTACCGGTCTGAGTGAAACTGTAAGAAGAAATTTCACGCTGGCAGATTCAAAAGGCTATAGTATATCGGAAAAGAGAGTAGCAGTAACAATACCGGTTGAACAATTTACTGAAGCTGAACTACTTGTACCTATCAGGATATTAAATATACCGGATTCAATTGATATCAGGATTTTCCCGGATGTTGTGACAGTTAAGTGTTTTATTGCAGTATCCGATTATAAAAAAATTGAGGAAATACCGTTTGAGGTGGTGCTTGATTTAAAAAAAGCTGATCTTACTTCATCTGAAAAATTACCTGTTGAAGTACGAAATACTCCGACATTCGTAAGTTCACTGAGATTTGCCCCAACAGAGATTGATTTTTTAATTGAGAAAAAGACCAGATGAAACAGTCAAGATTAAAATTGGGTATCACTGGTGGCATCGGAAGCGGTAAAACTTCCGTATGCAGGGTTTTCAATGTTCTGGGAATACCTGTTTTTTCAGCTGATAGTGAAGCAAAACATATCATGGACAATGAAAAGAATATCAGCCGGGAACTCAATTCAATTGCAGGCAGGGATCTTTATCGCAACGGTGACCTTGATCGTGTTGAACTGGCCAGACTAATTTTTAATGACCAGAATCTTTTAAAAAAGGTAAACTCTTTAGTTCATCCTGTTGTTTTTGAGCACTTCAAACAGTGGCAGGAAGAACAAACCGCACCTTACGTAATAATGGATGCCGCTATTCTTTTTGAAAGCGGCGGATCAAAACTGGTCGATAAAATAATAACAGTTGTAGCACCTCTGGATGAAAGGATTGGGAGAGTTATTAAAGGAAACAGGCTTACCAGAGAACAGGTGATGGAGAGAATACGAAACCAGTTGGATGACGACATAAAAATAAAACAATCGGACTATGTAATTTATAATTCAGAAAATGACATGATCATACCGGCTATCCTCAAAATTCATAAGGATTTAATGGCTCAAATTAATAATAGTATCTGACAATGGGGAGTTTTGCTAAATGGATAGGTGGTGGGTTGGGCTGGGTTATGGGTGGCCCTATCGGAGGATTGCTGGGTTTTCTTGTAGGATCAATTATAGATACTGCTTCCGTACAGACTTCAGCTTACAAATCAACAGCTTATAAAACCACTCCCGGTGCCTTTGGAATGAGCCTTTTAGTACTTGTTGCAGCTGTAATGAAAGCTGATGGTAAGGTTGTCAAATCTGAGCTTGACTATGTGAAACAGTTTTTTATCAGTCAGTTCGGGCGGGAAACGGCCAGTGAAGCTCTTATGTTACTCAGAGATCTGATTAAAAAGGATATTCCTGTCAAAGATGTATGTGTACAAATTGGTAAAAACATGGATTATTCATCAAGACTACAATTATTACATCTTTTATTTAATATCGCACTTGCCGATGGAATAATACATTATTCAGAAATAGAGGCAATTGAAAAAATGTCTGGTTATTTTGGAATTGCATCATCTGATTTTCTGTCCATTAAAAATATGTTTATTCGCGAAACGGATTCTTTGTATAAGATTTTAGAGATTGATCCATCAGCTTCTGACGCGGAGGTTAAGAAAGCCTACAGGCGAATGGCAATGAAATATCATCCTGATAAAGTAAGCCATCTTGGAGAAGACTTCAGAAGAATGGCTAATGAAAAGTTTAAAAAAGTAAACGAAGCCTATAAGAAAATCAGGAAGGAAAGAAATCTTGTCTGAGAATTACTTCCGGATAAAATAATCAATGGTCTGAAACCAACATACAATCATAAGAATTAAATTTATCCACAAAAAAGAAGAAAATGATATTAAAGGATTTCCTGGCGATTTCAGGCGAACCCGGCCTTTTCAAATTTATTGCACAGGGTAAGAATGCAATTATTGTTGAACATCTTGAAACAGGCAAAAGAACCAGTGCTTTTAATTCCGCAAAAGTAAGCTCTCTCGAAGATATTTCAATATTCACTGAAAATGAAGACCTTCCTCTTGGTGAGGTTTTTGACAGGATTTTTACAAAAGAAAATGGAGGTCTGGCAATAGATGCAAAAACAGGAGTGGAGGAACTGAAAGAATACTTTGAAACTATAATTCCGGACTATTCGAAAGAGAGAGTATACTTGAGTGACATTAAGAAGGTTATTCAATGGTATAACATTCTCCACAAAAAGAACCTTCTGATAAAGGAAGAACCGGAAACTGCTTCAGAATCTGAAGAAATGCCGGTCGCTGAGAAGGAAAAAGAAAAGGCGACAGAGAAGAAAACAGAGAAGAAAGCAGAGAAGAAAGCAGAGAAGAAAACAAAAGCTTCTCCAAAACCAGAAAAAACAAGTTAATTGTTTATCCTGATAATAAAGTTATGAATTTTGGCGGGAATGAAGTGCTTTATGATTATTCCGATTCTAAAATAATCATCGTTCCGGTACCATACGACGAAACCAGCACCTGGACGAAAGGATCTGATAAAGGACCTGAAGCAATTCTTAAGGCTTCAGTTAATCTTGAATTTTACGATGTAGAAACCTCTTCAGAAGCCCATCTGGCAGGTATCCATACTATTGATCCTGTCAGGATTGAAAAAACCCCTGAATCCCTTGTAGATACTATATATACCACGATAATATCTCTACTTAAAGACAGGAAGTTTCCAGTGATCATAGGCGGCAATCATACAGTCACCATAGGCGCGGTTAAAGCATTTACGGATTATTTTAATGAGCTTACAGTCCTCCAGATGGATGCCCATTCAGATCTGAGACAGGAATATGAAGGATCAAAATTTAATCATGCCTGTGTTATGGCCAGGGTAAGGGAAGTCGTACCGATTGTACAGGTAGGCATCAGAAGCATGTCAGCCGGTGAGGTGTCATATACTGAAAGTGGCAGAATTTATTATTCGCACGAACTCTATTATAATAAGAGTTTGTATAACAAGGCTATAGACAAGCTTACGGAAAATGTCTATATTACAATCGATCTTGATGTATTTGATCCTTCACTGATGCAATCAACATGCACTCCTGATCCTGGAGGGCCGGAGTATTATGAAATTATGCATTTCCTGAAAAATGTTGTAAAGAGGAGAAATGTCGTCGGATTTGATGTTGTAGAATTATGTCCCTCTCCTCATAATAAAGTTCCGGATTTTATAGCAGCAAAAATAGTTTATCAACTTCTCAGTTATATCGTTGCAAAGGGACTGTGAAAATCGAAAGAAAGAAAGGCTCTACTCATGGGTTTTGATCGTCAACAACCTTCTTTGCCTCCTCCCAGATAACATTCATCTCATCAAGGCTCATGTCATGAAGTGAAATGCCTTTTGAGAGTGTCTCTCTCTCCAGATAATTGAACCGTTTAATAAATTTTCGGTTGGTCTTCTCAAGTGCAGCTTCGGGATCGATCCCGTACAGGCGTGATGCGTTTATTATTGAAAACAAAACATCTCCAAGCTCTGATTCGATAGTATCTGTATTATGATCATTAATCGCTTCTTTAAGTTCGGTTATTTCCTCAAGAATTTTATCCCAGATCTGGTTGCGATCCTCCCAGTCGAAACCGACACCTCTTACCTTTTCCTGAATCCTGTTGGCTTTTACCATTGCTGGAAGAGAAGAGGGAACACCTGACAACACAGCCTTATACTCTTCGGTTTCATTTATTTTAAGTTGTTCCCAGTTTTCTTCAACTTCTGCAGCGTCTGCGACAGTTATGTTTCCAAATACATGAGGATGTCTGTAGATTAGTTTCTCATTTATACCTTTAAGTACATCGGCCATTGTAAAAATCCCTTTTTCAGATCCGATTCTTGCATAAAAGACTATGTGAAGTATCAGATCTCCCAGTTCATTTTTAATAGCCTCATCGTTCCTGGAAAAGATTGCATCAGCCAACTCATAAGTTTCTTCAATTGTCAGTTTACGAAGAGTGTCATTAGTTTGTTTCCTATCCCAGGGACACTTTGACCTGAGTTCATCAATAATATCAAGGAGTCTTTTAAACTCTTCAGCACTTCTTTCTTTATTTTTCATTAGCAAAAGACATTAAAACAATCGGTTAGGCGAAGCTGACCTGGCAGCCAGATCAACCCGGATAACAGAGCCAATATTCAGATTGAGCAGTTCAGCAACATTGGCACCATTAATTGATACTTCAAGCAGATCGAGTGAGTTAAACCTTGATAAAAGCTCCCCAACAGGCACATCACTGTATTTTTTGGATATCTGATCTGTATAGTTTTTATTGCTTTGAATCAGGATACGGTACTCTTTAGCTTCAAAAACCCGATCAAAAATTTCCCTGGTTATATTTGAAATAGCATTACCATAAGAATCAATAAAAATTATACTCCCGGTAATCACATCTTTATCAATAGTCGCTCTCAAAGGTATTCTTTCGCTTATCTTTTCTAAAGGTTGCCCCAGATCGGCAGGTTTCTTACCTTCTATTAAACCTGCTGCTGCCCTGGCAAATACATCGAGTTCATCATCATTCCCTTTGTGATCAATCTTAATTACTTCATCCGGTTCTGAATTAAGGATAAGATTAAAAATACCGTTATCTGTCCCTATAAAATAGTGATCTTTGGCTTTTACTATCAGATGATCTTCCTGATGGTGAGCTTCGGAATGCACGCATATTATATGTACTGAACCCTTAGGGTAATTATTAAAAGTGTTTCTTATTACGAATGAGGCATAAGCTAAATTCAGGGGAGGTATGTTGCTGGCATTATCAATAACAGTTGTACCGGGACAGATACTGCATAACTTTCCTCTGATGATTCCGTAATAGATATCATCAGGCTTCCATTCAGTAGTTAAGGTAATTACCGGCATAGGGAAAAAACTTTAGACAAAGATAATCTTCTAAAGAAAAATAAGCTTACTTTGCATTATTCAAAGATTCTTTTTTTATAAACCATGAAACTTTCAATGGTTAATATTTAAAGAACAGGCCGGTTAACCAATCTGAATGGCTTAATGACAGAGATAATAATATTTCTTGACGATATCGATCCCGTTGTCTTTTTCGGCACAAACAACACCCTACTTGATAAAATCCGTAGTTTTTTTCCAAAAATAAAGATAGTTGCCAGAGGTAATGAAATTAAGTGTATAGGTGAAGAGGGAGAGATTACGCTTTTTGCTGAAAAGTTCAACGATCTTGTTGAGTATTATCAGAAATACAACCGGCTTGATGAACAGGATATAGAAAAGTATTTTTTCGATACGAAACATATGAAAACCGCATCGAATGGTGATTTTGAACAGATCATAATTTTTGGCACAAGCGGCAAGCCAGTCAGGGCCCGTACAGTGAATCAATTAGTACTGGTACACGATTATAAAACTTATGATCTGATAATAGCAGATGGGCCGGCCGGTACAGGAAAAACATATACGTCTATAGCGCTGGCTGTAAGAGCTTTAAAAGAAAGAGAAGTAAAAAAGATAATCCTGACCCGTCCTGCTGTGGAAGCCGGTGAAAGGCTGGGCTTTCTTCCTGGTGACATGAAAGAGAAACTTGATCCATACCTTCAACCTCTTTATGATGCGCTGCATGATATGCTGCCGTATAAAAAACTGGAAACATGGCTTGAGGATGGTACTATACAGATCGCACCTCTTGCTTTTATGAGGGGACGAACTCTCGAAAATGCTTTTGTAATTCTTGATGAGGCACAAAACGCCACTATTAATCAGTTAAAGATGTTCCTTACCAGAATGGGAGTCAGCTCCAAATTCATAATGACCGGTGATACAACTCAGATTGATCTTCCCCGTAAAAGCGAGTCCGGTCTGGTTCAGGCTATACGCATACTGGCTGGAATCGAAGGGATCTCAATTATAAAGTTTGACGAAAGGGATATTGTCAGACATAAACTTGTAAAGAGGATTGTAAAAGCTTACGAACAGGAGGAGAACGAAACAGGAGCCACACAGAAAAACACTGAGGATATAAAGAGAACCACTGAGAAAGAAGACATATAACAAATCAAATTATTGAGCAAGTATGGCAAAGACAATTTTAAGTTCCGGTTACAATTTCCCGGGACAGAAAAGCATTTACAAGGGTAAGGTCAGAGATGTTTACAACATCAATGATGATTACCTTCTGATGATTGTGTCGGACAGGATATCGGCCTTTGATGTTGTACTTCCAAAAGGAATACCATATAAAGGTCAGGTGTTGAATCAGATAGCATCAAAGTTTCTTGATGCAACAAGCGATATTGTCCCCAATTGGAAGATAGCAACTCCCGATCCAAATGTAACCTTTGGACATAAGTGCGAACCATACCCGGTGGAGATGATTGTAAGGGCTTATCTTACAGGTAGTTCATGGAGATCTTATAAAGCAGGGGCAAGGGAAATATGTGGCATACCTGTTCCTGACGGTATGAAGGAACACCAGCGTTTCCACTCTCCAATAATCACTCCTACAACAAAAGCTGAACAAGGGCGGCATGATGAAGATATTTCCCGGTCGGAAATCATAAAACGCGGACTCATTCCTGAGGAGGAGTTTGATCAGATTGAAAAATATACAATGAAGATATTTATCAGGGGTTCAGAGATAGCTGCCGAACAGGGTCTTATTCTTGTCGATACCAAATACGAGTTTGGCAAAAAAGACGGAAAGATATATCTGATCGATGAGATCAATACACCCGATTCTTCACGTTATTTTTATGCTGATGAATATCAGGAGAGGTTCGACAAAGGCCTTCCACAGAAACAATTGTCAAAGGAGTTTGTACGGGAATGGCTTATGGCAAATGGTTTCCAGGGAAAAGAGGGCCAGAAGGTTCCGGAAATGACTGATGAGTTTGTTAATGAGGTGTCAGACAGATATATAGAGCTTTATGAAAAGATCACGGGAAGCAAATTCATAAAGGCTGACATTAGTAATGTCCCGGAGAGGATAGAAGGAAATTGTATCAAATTCCTTGGAACATTGTAATCGTGCGGAATAATAAATTGATTAATTCAGTCAGGTATTAACGAATTCAGAAAGCCAATTTTAAATTGTTTTTACATTTGTGTCAATATAATGAAAGTATATTATACTAAGATAATGATAAAGTGTTTTAAATCCTGGATTACCCTATTTGTCATCCTGCTTTTGAGTTACTCCTCATATTCTCAGGTAGTAGTTGAGAGATCAAAGAATAAAGTTATCATTTCGGGAGTAGCTTATTATGTTCATCTTGTAAAGAAAGGTGAAACAGCATATTCTATATCAAAGGCATACGGTACTACTGTGGAAGAACTGATCAAAGAAAATCCTCCGGTCCTGTATGGAGTAAATGAAGGACAGGCTCTTCGTATTCCTGTTGATTCAGTTACAGATACTCCTCCTTCCGTTACCCTTCAGGAACAGGCTGAGCGGGATTACGACAGGTATATTTACCACAAGCTTCAACCAGGGGAAACAATTTATTATCTTTCAAGAACCTATGATGTTTCGGAAAATGAAATCATTTTAAGTAATCCTGGTATTGAGATAGACAATCTTCCTGTCGGCTATGAAATAGCTATACCTCGAAGGGAATTCATGAGTGAAAAGGAGCGATTTGATGATCAGCCTCAGGATTACCGCTATCATAAAGTACTGAGAGGCGAAACGCTCTCTTCAATAGCTGATAAATATGGAATTTCAATCAGGGAGCTCAGAAGAGAAAACAGGGGTATAAGATTTCCACAGGTTGGTGACTTTATAAGGATCCCCCGTATAATAATGTTTGATAGACCGGTTGATGAAATACCAGTCCCTGATAGCCTTTTTGCTGAAGAACCTGTAGTGATGCTTGAAAGACCTGCAGAGTATACACCTATTGAGAACCTCAGAGGATCATTGAATGTAGCTGTTCTTCTCCCTTTTTATCTTGATGAAAATACCCAGAGAACTGAAATAGATTCTTCGCGGTGGGTAAAAGGTAAAAGAACTTATAAAGTAATTTACAAACCTGAAGAATGGATTTTTTCAAGAAGTCTGGGATTTATCGAAATGTATCAGGGTATTTTGATTGCAGCAGACACCTTACGATCTCTGGGTCTTGATATTAACCTGAGCGTTTTCGATATTAAAAGTGATTCATTGGAAATAACAAGGTTAATCAGATCAGGCAGGCTTGATAGGATGGACCTTATTATTGGCCCTGTATATTCCGGAAATCTAAGCATAGTTGCTTCATATGCAGGCATGTTTGATATACCTGTGGTCTCACCTGTTCCGCTTACAAATAATCATGCACTCCGTAACAATCCTTCTCTTTTTATGGCGAGCTCATCCATCGAAGTGCCGCAAAATATGCTGGCAAGAGAAATTAGCCGGTACTATGACCATAATATTGTATTTATTCACACTGATTCAGCAGGAATCGATCAGGATGTTATTAATTTAAAAAACCAAATATTCGCCGAGCTGAGTTACAAACTCCCTTACGACCAGATAAAGTTCAAAGAACTAATATTTTACAGCAGATCTGTTTTTGGAAATGATTCAATAAACAGGCTCGGACATGCACTTTCAGAAAATACCGGTAATATTATAGTTATTGCCTCAGAGGAGGCTCCTGTCGTGAGCGAAACATTAATAGACATACATGCCCTTTCAAAGAAATTTGATTTAAAGGTTTTTGGTTATCCCTCAGTGAGGGATCTCGATAACCTTGATCCCAAATACCTTTTTGAGTTGGATCTTATGATCTATTCTCCCTACTGGATTGACTATTCAAAATCTGATATAAAACAGTTTAATGCTGATTTCAGGAGAAAGTTTTTTACGGAACCATCTGAGCTGAGCTTTGCCTGGCAAGGATATGACATAGCATATTATTTTATGAGCGGATTGGCAATATACGGGAAAAGATTCATTGAAAATCCGGAAATACATAACCCTGATCTGTTGCAGACCGAATTTGACTTCAGACGAAAAACGATGACCGATGGTTTTGAAAACCAGAAAATGTTCCCTATAAGATATTCAAATGATTATGAGATTGAACTTATTGAGGAAAATGTATTTGCCACAGAAAGATATTAACAGTACTACCTTTGTTTAATCTTTTTCTGAAAAACAAATGTTAATAAAAATTAACAAAACGGGAATATAAGTCCGTTTTATATTGTCTATTAATCGAGTATGATCAGAGAATCGTACAGGCAAAAAGAGGAAAATGAACTGGTAAAGGCCTCTATCGATGGTGATAAACTGGCATTTGGTGAGATTGTTACCCGGTATCAGGGCATGGTGGCACGGACTGTAAAAGGGATGCTTGGCGATTCAGTTTTTGCGGAAGACATTGGACAGGAGGTGTTTATAAAACTTTTCCAGTCGTTGTCAGAATTCAGAGGAGAAGCAAAACTGTCAACATATATTCAGAAAATTGCTATTAACCTTACCCTGAATGAGATCAAAAGGAGAAAAAGATTTTTCTCAATGTTTACGCAGAGTGGAAATAATAAGATGCGAGAATATATGATTGCTGATCAGAATACTGAAGAAAGGAAAGAAGCGTCAGAAATAGTGCATAAAGCACTAAGTAGTATGGATCCAAAATTCCGTATAGTGGTAATAATGAGAATGTTGCAGGGATATTCCACCAAAGAAACAGCGGCAATGCTGGATTTACCTCTCGGAACGGTTCTTTCAAGACTATCAAGAGCACAGGAACAATTGAAAGGAATTTTACGAAAATTATAATGTCATGAAAGCTTCAGTGATTAAAGAATTATTAATCAAGTCGCTGGATTCTGATGCTGATCCAGGGGATATTTCCCGTAAACTGGAGGATGCAGGGATATCTTATAATTTCAGCTTTGAATTTCGCGACAAGGTCCTCAGTAGAATTTCTGCTGCAGGATCTGCTAAAGTCAGGGAATTAGAATTAGTAAAAAATTTTAATTACGCTTTCTACCGCATTGCATTAACGGGTGTGGCAGCCATAGTTATCCTGCTCATCTCTATCTTTTTAATGCAAGGATCACTCTCATTTGACTCGTTCTTAGGCCTGAGTGATAGCTATGATGAAAGCATTATTTGTCTTTTGACGGGAAATTAATTAGGAGACTATGAAAGCTAAACCAATAATACTAATGGTAATCACCCTGATAATCGGATTCATTCTTGGTATGCTTACCTCAGCCCAGTTGCGCTTACACAGACTTAAACCTGTCAGGGTTTATTTTTCCGAGGAACGTTTCCGAGAGGGATTTTACAATACTATACAGCCTGATGAAGATCAAAGAGCCAAAATTGAAGCGGTACTTAATAAACATGCAAAAATAAACAGCGAACTTCAGAGCAATTTCAGAAAAGAGCTCGATGCAAGTATGAAGGCTTTCAGGAAAGAGCTTGATTCCAATCTTACAAAGGAACAGCTTGCTCGTTTAAAAGAGATGGATGAACGACGTCAGGAAATGATAAGAAGAGGCAGACGGGACAACAGACGCGACGACAGACGTGAGGAAAGGAGAGATTCCCTTAATACCAGGGATGATAATGAGAGAGATTTCAACAGGCGAAGAATGCCCGACGAACCGCCACCTCCTCCATTCCAGAAAAGCGATACTATAGCATTATTCGATAGAAAATAAGAGATAGTCAAGCAGGATTGGCAAATCATCGGGATTAACCCCAAGGGAAACTAGCAATGGCTGGTCCTCAGTAAAAATATTTATAAATTGCTTAACAGATAATTCCCCGCTGTTGATGCTTAGCCTGTAATAGTCGATGGCTTCTTTCTTTTTCACCCTGCATAAAGCCAGGTGACCCCTGTTAATATAGTCATGGGCATTCAGCTTACCCTCTGATAACCGTTCGTAGTATTTTTCAGAATCATCAAACCGGCCGAGCGCAAAATAACAGTATGCTATTGGCCGCATTATTTTGAGATTACCCGGATTCTGATACTCTACCCTGAAATAGTACTTCAACGCTGATTCATAGTTTTTCAGATCGAGGTAACAATGTGCTGTCATTATTGCCGTGTGGGTATTTTCAGGTTCCATATCATAAGCCTGGAGATAGTAATCAAGAGCTTCCTCGTTATGGTCAAGCCGGCGAAGACATAAACCTATTTTCTTTAAAGTCCATACTTTCTTGTCAATCAAATCAGCCCTTCTGTAGAACTTCAAAGCTTCTTCATAATTTCCATCCTGCTGGTAACAATAACCAACTTTTTCATAAAGCTGAGAATCAGCAGGTTTTTCATCAACCTGCTTAAGGAAGAGTGAAAGGGCATCATCATAAAAATTTTTGCTGAAAAAGTAGTCCGCAAGCCCTGCTTCAGCTTCAGGAGCATTGCATGTCATCCTGAAGAACTCTGAGTTGTAAATATCAAGTTTCCCTGAAAATAAATCTTCAAATTCTTTCCTGTAAGGCGATAGCTTATAAAACCTGTATATATCCTGAAGATACTGAGTGACAAATGTCCTGAAGTTACTGTAGGGATCTGTGACAGATTTGTCATCGCTTAATTCCTGAAGACCTTCAAGTTCCATTCTGAACACCTTAAGCATCATACTCTTTTGTGTCGATGGCAAATATTTAAGATTAAGAAGAAGGGAATATTTATCTGAATTACAGATAAAAGGAGTTTTATACAGAGCTTCTGCCAGTTCATTAGTTCCCGGACCCAGTATTTCGTCCTTGAAGATCTCATTTACAGTCTCATGATCTGGATAAAAAGGTACAAACCAGTTCTGGAAGTCTTTAAAGAAATCAAAATGTTTAAGGTTAGCAAATGCCGACATATACACATCTGCACCCTCCATCTGGAGATTGGTCAGTTCTTCCATTGTTTTAAATATCTCCTCCGAGTCACTGAACATTTCTGACCAGTCAGGATTCTTTTCCTCACTCTTGTCGCTTGGAAGAATGTTATCAAGATCAAGTTTTTCATCAATTCTTGGCTTGAGTTTTGCCACTTTTGGAATTATTTCATCATGAAGTTTCTTGCTGAGTTTCTCCGTTTCACGCGATCTTATCGTCTGGAGGACTATTATCCTGCAATGTTCTTTGAACTGGTTGCCCTTGCTCATCTTTTTTATCCTTGAGGTAATCTCAGGGTACAGCATTAACCTGTCATTATAATAATGCAGGTTAAGTATCAGACCGGACAAAGCTCTTTCCATAACCTGTTCTATTCCAGCTTCATAAATATCCATAAGACAAAACAGCTTGTCCGGTTCCCAGGTTCTCAAAGCACTTAATGTAATGGCACTGACAAAGATACTGGCTTCGTACCACCTGAACTTCCCTGAATTCAGAATGATATCTATCAGACTCTCCTCTGCTTCACCATAATAATCGGTAAGCCATAAGTGATTGAAAATGTTTTTTATAAGTTGTTTGTGTTTTTTCGAAATTTCAGATTCGGGATCAGGATTAATTTCAATACTCAGTTTTAGCCATTCATCAAGCTCCGATTTAAACATCAGATCATCAACGGTTTCTACAATTGTTTTACCCGAGAGTTTCTGTTCTTTGTCAGTTTGTTGCTTCACCCAGTAAGTGTGCCATCCTGAATAATGTGACAATATGTCCTGCCGTACACGATCTGACAGACTAAGAATTGACTGAATGAGTTTAAGATATACTTTGTTTCGTTCCGGATCATCTATGCCTTCAATGGTATAAGTGAGCATATTCCTGTAGGTCATTGCAATAGTTTGATAATCATCATGTAAATCACCAGAGATGGTCCCTGAGATCATATCTTCCAGTATATCAAGACTTTGCTTGATCATCTTTTCTGAAACAAGGCGGCAGAGTTTTTTATGTTGCTGAATTATCTTTGTAGTGTTCATAAGAAATACACACAGAATTCATTAGTACATTTTTATACAATCTGTTTTAACAAAATGATATATGCAACAATCAGGCCGTTAATATTTTTGTGAACACAGTATTTAAAATGCTGAAATAAATATAATACTGACATTTTTAAGGGTATTATCTTTTCGGAGAATTCAGAATCTGAAACCAATACTAATATAACCTTTCAGTGCATTAATATTTCTCCTGCGATCAGGCATGCCATACATGAGACCGATTTTCATAGGACCAATAATTGACATGTATCCGATACCTGCACCATAACCGGAAAAAATTATCAGATCTTTGTTTTTTTCAATTTCACGTATAGCAAAAAAATTGGATATAATATCGATATGGATGTTTTCGAATATCTCCAGATCGAAAAAAGCACCTATTCCGGCAAGTTTTGTAACAGCGATTTCATTCCCGTGAAATCCGGTCATTGGAACAGATCGGTTATTCAGAGATTCTATTCCACCAAGAAAATAATAATTGGTTGGTGATGATACTGAACCATCACCAAAGGTTAATAGAACATCTCCGCTTACAGCTAACGAGAATTTTTTATCAAGAGAAAAATAGTGTTTTATGTGCCCCCGGACAGAGTATGACCTGTCAAATGAGAAATCACCGGGCGAATCAGGATAATAAGTAATTTTTGATGTGTCTGATCTTACAGTTCCCGAGAAGAGTTTTGTTGTGCCCAAAGTCAGTTGAAATATTAATCCTCTGTCCGGAAAGTGTTTGGTATCTAGTGTATTAACCTGATAATTGAACTTAGTTGAAGAGTAATTATATGAGTGACTTTTTAACAGATTATCAGAAACATAATCCGGACTAAGAGTCATATTCTCAATGTTTGCAGATAGACTTATCAGATGATTTAATCCTAAAATCCTGTTTAAAGTCAGCCCGGCACAATAATTCCTGTTAACAAGATCCCCGACCTCTCCCTGAAATTCCATCCTGGGAAGCAGAGTTTTGTCACTATAAAAATTCATCGAAAATCCCAGCTTCTCATTCCTGTTTATAAACTGAAGATAATTAAATCTGAACCTGTAAAACTGGCTCAAATAAGAATCAATATTAATAATCGACCGGGGAATAAGAAGGTTTTTTGCGGACATGCCCAGAATGACTCCTGACTGAAGCGAATTATCATAATGTAACGATCCGTACAACATTGTTTTTGGCCTTTCAGTACATTCAATTACCAGTATAAGAGAATCGTTCCGCGGAGTGATACTGTACTTAACCTTTTCAAACCATGATTTGCCATATAATAAATCGATTCGGTCTTTCATTGTGTGGCTGTCGACCTTTTGTCCTGGCTTGATATTAAGAATGCCAAGAACCTGGATATCTGAATATATCTTGTTTCCGTTAATATCAATTCTGTCAAAAGCATAGCTCCGGTTATCGAACAGATTCTTAACAGGTTGTTGCATAGAAATAAGGTTCAGAGAATCTGCAAGCCTGCTGAAAGTTTTTTTATACGGAAGTGCCGCTAGGTATCCTCTGTGGATGAGGGTATCTATATTATCAAAAGTCCATGATGACAAATCATTAAGTTCCGGTTCAATAATAATATCGACAATCTTTTTCTGCTCATTATAATCATTTAAGCTTCTGAACATACTGATTTGCATCATAATATCGGTTAACGACTGAAGATCCTCTTCTTTATGCAGATGAAAGCCGGTATAGGACCCAATAATTATTTCAGCTCCCATATCTTTTACTTCACCGGCAGCATAGTTTCTCAGAACGCCACCATCAATAAGAAGGGCAGTATCTTTTTTCAATGGAGTAAAAATTGAAGGAACAGCCATGCTTGCTCTTATTGCATCCGGGAGATAACCGTTCTTGAGATCAACCTTTTTAAAGGTTAAAATATCAGTTGCAACACACATAAACGGGATCGGCAGCTTTGAAAAATCATTGATAAGTGCTGCAGGCCATGCATAGAAGCTGAGCATATTTTCGATCTGTTGCCCGTTTATCAGTCCGGTTGGCAGCTGTACTTTGCTGAAGGAGACTGGTAATGACATGATGCTGTTATTATAATGCCATTTCTCCAGGTAGATGATCTTATCCTCCGGAATTCTGTTTGAAAGAATAAGATCCCAGTCAGTGTTTTTTAATAATTCACGAAGAGTGTCAGCTTTATAGCCAACAGAATACATGCCACCGATAATGCTGCCCATACTTACACCTGAAATATAATCAGGTCTTAAACCAGCCTCCTCCATGACTTTTAACACACCTACATGGGCTATCCCTTTCGACCCACCTCCACTCAGGGCAAGCCCTATGCGTGGTCTTGATACCGCCGATTGAGCAAATAAACCATACTGGAGAAATACAATGAATATGTTTATAATGAAGATTTTCAGGATAACTTTTGTGATAATCCCTCCATTACTGCCAAACATGTTTGCGGTAACTGACGACATTAATAATCTGCTGATTATATCAGAATTATTAGCAAGGTAGTAAATTCCTGTAATTTTTCCGGATAAAAGGCCGGGCAGATTTTAAAACTGTTTGGCCTGCAGCCTGTAGCCTGTAGCCTGTAGCCTGTAGCCTGTAGCCTGTAGCCTGTAGCCTGTAGCCTGTAGCCTGTAGCCTGTAGCCTAGCGGAACACCACATTCCCTAACAATATCCTTCCGCTTTTCCAGAAAGCTCTTAAATAGGGATCATCGGTGATGTAAACAACCTCTCCGGATCCTATATTCTCAGATCCTATAACCAGCGTGTTTTTTATCTTATCCCGGAACTTATATCCTGCAAATCCTGCAACAGGATCTTTTTCAGTTATATAACCAATATTGCGGCCCTTATCGAGAAAGGGATAACCGGCTGTCCTTTTCATGATAAACCATTCGATACCCAATCCAAAAACATAAGGGTGTGTCTCATCAAGGTTAACTTTATAGATACTTCTGGCAGACCTTTCTGATAATGCTTGCCTTCTCTCATCTTCGAATTTCTTAAGAAGTGACGGATCATCGCTTTTCACTTTCTTTTCGGTGGCTTTAAGTTCGGTATTCCTTTTTTCCACTGCTTTGAACAGTGCCGTGGTTTTTTCGGTTGCAAAAACTGATATTGCATTTTCGAATGCAATCACCTTTCCACCTTTTTTAACGTAGTCCATAATAGTATCTTTAAGTCTGGAATAACTGCCTGATGGGAGTATCAATACATCATAATCCCTGAAATCGACCCTTTCAGCATTTGCTGTATTTATTAGAGTTACAGGGTATTCCAGTTCCCTTTCAAATAAGTACCATAACTCACCTACCGATCCGGAAGATGTACCTTCACCGCATAATAATGCAATACTGTTCTTTTTCATCAGAGGGGAATAGGCTGATCCTAAATCCTTACCGCTATCTGAGAGTCCTGTTTTGACTTGTATGAGTTTAACCTGGCATTTATTAGCTTCGTCAGTAACTATCTCATCAAATTTATTTTCATTTAGTTGATTGTCACCACGGGTTATAATTACAGACCCTCTGTTAAAGTCTATACCGTTTATTGAAAATGGTTTTACCGAATATCTTGATTTGATATTTTTTTTGTGCAGGGCTGCAATAAGCTTTATCTCGCTGAAGCCATAATAATTAATGATATATGCATAAGGTTTGTCTGGACCTATTGTATTGGTTACTTTTTCTGATTCAATATTTTCTTCCTCATGTTTGATCTGGTCTGCAAGGGCATAAGCTTTCAGATTGTAAGCATATGGTATTGACCAGGCAGTAAGGTCATAACTCAGGGAATCTGAGGCTTTACTGTCGGGTTCAAAAAGTACCTGCACAAAACGTGATTGCGGCTGGTAAGCTGAGATCAGAATATCGTCCTTTTCGATTGTTAGTTCACCCTCCTTGTTTGCAGCATAATCGAAAGCTTTGAATTTTTTCCCTAAGCTTCCTGCGGGACCATACCTTATCTGGTTCCTGTCGAGAAGCTGAAACAGACTTCCAAGAATTGATTTATCGTTTGATCCTTTGATTATTATCGATTTGTAGCTAAACGGAGGTCTCTTTTCATTCTCTTCAAAGAACCTGTTAAACTCGGAAATAAGTTTTTCACTGTTTTCATATGACACCTTAAGGGTTGCCATCGATGCAGTAAAATGGCCATCTATTCTCTCTTTAAGTGTAAGAGTGTCACCTGATTCTTTTTTATAAGCCAGTCCTGATACACCACCGCCTCCCTGTTCGAATGTGAAACCCATGGCACCGTTGAAAAGCGGCCATGTATCGCCGAAGCTAGGACAAAACAGATCGTAGTTTTCTTTTGTGAAATAAAGCTTCGATTTACTGTCAAACAATTCTGCATTACTTTTGCCCATGAGTTCATTAAATTCACGTTGCCAGGGTGTTATTACCTCGTGCCAGGGTTCAGCTCCCGGTGCAAAGAAAAACGTTGATTCTGTTCCCATTTCGTGGAAATCGGCAAAAACATGGGGCATATACCGATTGTAGAGTTCTATCCGTTGCTGTGTCTCAATCTGTGTCTGCCAGGTCCAGTCGCGATTCAGATCGAACAGGTAATGGTTCAAGCGTGCACTGGGCCATTCCTGGTTATGTTCCCATGAGTTTTTGTCAGGATCCGGGATAGTATTCCGGGAAGTTCTGTACCTGTTTGCGTAGAGATCGCGCCCATCGGGATTCTGACATGGATCTATTATAATAATACATGATTTAAGCCATTCATCGGCACCCTGATAAGTTGATGCAACAAGGGTAAAAAGGGTTTTCATTGCAGCTTCGAGACCAACCGATTCATTACCGTGTATATTATATCCAAGCCAGATGAATGGTACCTGTTTTCCTGAAGACTCTCCTTTAACCAGACCAGTTTTAATAAGATTGTTCTTCCTGTATTCTTCGAGATTTTTCAGGTTCTTTTCTGATGAGACAAAGCATACTCCCAGAGGTCGTCCTTCATAACTGTAACCATACTCCCGGTAATCTGCCATTGATGATACATCAGATATATATTTGAAGTATTCTACTGCCTTATGATGAAAGGTGAATCGTGTACCGAGTTCATACCCGAGGAATTCATCAGGAGATTTAATTGTTTGTGAATCTGAGGCGACTACAAAGAATACAGAAAAAATTGCTGTGAATAAAATTCTTCTCATTGTTTACTATCTTTTAAAAAGAATCCAAATTATCCGGTATCTGAATTTAAAATTAATTGATTTTCACTCTTCTTGAGACATTTGGAGATTATTTGTCGTACATTAATAAAATAATCAGCTAATATAACTTTTTTATATCCCGGTAATATCTGACGGGTTTTCTTTTATTGTATTTTTTCTGAATACTGAATCCTTTAGAAGTCAGGAAAAATGAATATCTGTAATTGTACGAATCAATTCGGATCGTATACTAAATTGATTATTTTTGTTTCATACAGCAATTAATGATTTTTGGTCTTAATACCATCAACATGAAACAAACACACTTACTTAGAACGCTGACAGGTTTCTTCCTGTTAATATTACTGACAGGCAATCTATTACTGGCACAGAGGCCTCAACAGACTCGTACCTTGCCCCGGATTATCGGATGGGCTGATGATACCCACTATCTTTTTCAGACATATGATGCAGATAAAAGACCTGTCATTCAAAGTGTTAATATCAGAACCGGTAAGGGAGTAGTTATTCCCTCCAGGAAAACGGACAGGGAATTACTGAATGAATCTCTGCCTGATAGTATATCAATAGGATTAAATGATATTGTTAGTCCTGATTATAAAAGTGTGATCTTTGTTAAAGAAAATGATCTTTTCTTTTTTACTAAAGGGGATAAGAAACTAAGGAGGCTGACAAACGACAGTATACCGGAAGTAAACGCCCGTTTTTCCCCGGATGGTATTAAGATTGCCTATACAAAGAACAAGGATCTTTATGTCTATGACCTTGCAGCTGGCAGAGAGATAAGGCTTACATTTGATGCTTCTGATAGAATTTATAACGGTTACGCTTCATGGGTTTATATGGAAGAGATACTTGGAAGATCAAGCCGTTATGCCGCATTCTGGTGGTCACCGGATGGGTCTAAAATTGCATATCTCAGAACCGATGAGAGTGATGTTCCGATATTCACCCTTAACAGACTTGACGAACCCGACGGTATTCATGGAAAGCTTGAACAGGTTCCATATCCTAAGGCTGGTGATCCGAATCCGAAAGTAAAAATGGGGATTGCAGACCTTTCTTCTGGTAAAACAACATGGGTTAAGACTGATTACAGCATTGATCAGTACGTTGCATGGCCCTTCTGGACTCCTGACAGTAAGAAAATGGCAATTCAGGTACTTAACCGCGACCAGAACGATATAAGGTTCATACTTGCTGATCCTGAAACAGGTGATTTTAATGAAATATACAACGAGAAAAGAACAACCTGGGTTCAGTTTTATGAAGATATCTATGTAATGGACAATGGCACCGGTTTTATTGTGAGAAGTTACAGGAACGATTGGGAGAATTTGTACTACTACAACTGGGAAGGGCAACTTTTAGCCCAGCTGACAAATTTTGACTGGAGAGTAAATGATATAGTCAGGATCGATGAAGATAAGAAAATGGTCTATTTTACCGGAACGGGATCTGAATCGACTGATAATCATTGCTTCAGAGTAGGGCTTGATAGTAGAAACCTTCTCCAGATCACTAAAGGGCCAGGTACCCATAATGTAAGTATTTCTCCTGAAGGGACTTATTTTATCGATACCTGGAACAACATTACAACACCCGGTTCCATCATTGCGTATGATAGAAAAGGTAAGATGATCAGAGAGATCCATAAGTATGAACAACTGGTTTATGATCCTGAAAAACATGCAAAAGCAGAATTACTGAGGATAAAAACTTCAGATGGTTTGTTCGATATGCCGGCTATGATTACCTATCCTTTAAATTTTGATCCCAAAAAGAAATATCCTGTACTCTTCAGGATATACGGAGGGCCGGATTCCAAAAATATTTCATCCAATAGATGGCAGGGTGAGAATCCTTCATGGGATGCTCAGAATGGTATCATTACATTTACGGTTGATCACAGGGGATCTGGTCATTTTGGGAAGAGAGGTCTTGATTATATGTATCGATCACTCGGCAAGTGGGAGATTCTCGACTATATAGATGCAGTTAAATGGTTGCTTGAAAAGCCATTTGTTGATCCGGCTAGAATAGGAATAACAGGAAGCTCATACGGGGGTTATATGACCTGTCTGGCACTTACGAAAGGTGCTGATTACTGGACACATGGCTTTGCAGGCTCGTCAGTTACCGATTACCGTCTGTATGATAATATTTATACTGAAAGATATATGGATACTCCCCAGGATAATCCTGAGGGTTATAAGGATGGTTCAGCACTTATCTGGGTAAAGAATTATAAAGGGAAACTCTATATGACTCATGGCGATATGGATGATAATGTGCATATGCAGAACTCAATTTACCTTATATCGAGGTTGCAGGACGAAGGAAAGACTTTTCAGTTTATGCTCTATCCGAACGGTCGCCATGGCTGGAGAGGAGCCAAGGCTATTCATTCGCGCAATGAAGCAAATAATTTCTGGTTAGCCAATTTCTTTGGGAAAGAATAGGATACACATAAAATAGTCGACTACGGCAATATCTATTCTTTTTAAAATAATATTTCTTGTGATCAGCACTTAACATATTGTTATAATTTTTGTTTACTGTAATTAGGACTTTTAATAAAACTCTTTAATAAATCATTAAACATATGACTATTGGCATTCTGAAAGAATCCGGTACTGAGAACAGGATAGCAATGCTTCCTGATGCAGTTACTCTATTGAAAAATCAAGGTGTTGAGGTAATAGTTGAGCGGCTGGCAGGATTTATGTTTTTATTTTATTTCACCAAAATACTTCATGAACTGTAGTCTTTCATAGATATCCGGCCGAGAGTATTTTTCCTGGCTTAACTTGCCTCTGAACTGGTCAATATAATTAAATCCCTTTTTATCCATCCAGCTTTCCATGTATTTCAACATTTCGATGATATAGCTGACACCGTTTTTATATAACGTTGAAGCCACCTGTACGACTCTCGCACCTGCAAGAATTTGCTTTATCACAGCTTTCCCATCATGAACTCCCGATGAAGCAGCAATGTCGATTTTTAATCTATTGGCAAGGATAGCAATCCATCGCAAAGAATTATTCATTTCAGCTGGATTACTAAATACTTCAGCAACAGTAACATTAATATTATCAATGTCAATATCAGGGTTTGTGAAACGATTAAAAAGTACAACTCCATTTGCTCCTTCTGCTTCAAAATTCATTATCACCTTTCCCAGATTAGTAAAAAATGGACTAATCTTTACAGCTACAGGAATACTAATTTCCTGTTTTACCTTTCTCAATATCTTATAGTATTTTTTTTCTGTCTCTTCACAATTATTATCGAAACCGAAAGGCGTAATAAAGATATTAAGCTCCAGAGCATCGGCTCCGGCTTTTTCTATTTGTTTGGCAAATCCAGTCCATCCGATATTTGAAATACAGTTTACGCTGGCAATTAAGGGTATCATAAGATCTTTTTTTACTTGTTTAATGATATCCAAATACTTGCCAAGTTCCTTTTCACTAACATGAACATCAATATAATCGAGTGTTTCAGAATATTCGGCATATATTAGTCTATTATCCCTGGCTTCCTTAAGATTATGTTCAGCCTCAAGAATAATCTGTTCTTCGAAAAGAGATTTCAGCACAACCGCTCCTGCACCATTCCTTTCCAGTTCAGCAATTTTACCAAACGAATCTGTTAAACCTGAACTAGCTATTATTAACGGATTTCTTAGTGTCAAGCCCATATATTTTGTAGTTAGATCCGCCATAGTTTTAGATTTTTTTAATAGATATAAATTAATTTACCTTAACTTTCTCTGAAATATATTTATGCATACCTGCGGCTGCCAGTCTTCCATCGCCCAATGCAAGTATAACAGTTGCCCCGCCTCTTACGATATCACCCCCGGCAAATATATCTTCAACAGAGGATTGCATTGTTTCGGGATTTACTTCAATGGTCCCCCATTTAGAGATTTTCAAATCGGGCATTACACCTGGAATAAGTGGATTTGGAGATACTCCGACACCCAGAATCACAGTGTCAATTTCGATATTAAATTCCGAATTCTCTATTGGGATTGGTCTGCGACGACCTGAAGAATCGGGCTCTCCCAATTTCATTTTCTGTATCCTCATTTTGTTTACCCTGCCTTTTTCATCAGCAAAATATTCAACCGGATTATGCAGATTCATGAATTCGATTTCTTCTTCAAGAGCATGTTTTACCTCTTCGACTCTGGCAGGCATTTCTTCCATTGATCTTCTGTAGATTATTATGGCTCTGTCGGCTCCAAGCCTTTTTGCAGTCCTTACCGAATCCATAGCTGTATTTCCTCCTCCAATCACTGCAACATTTTTCCCGCTTATAACTGGTGTATCGTACTCTATGTCTGCAGCATTCATCAGGTTTACCCTGGTAAGATATTCGTTAGATGAAAATATGTTATTATAATTTTCTCCAGGAATATTCATAAATGTTGGATTTCCTGCACCACTCCCAACAAAAAATGCTTTAAAACCCTGCTCTCTCAGATTATCAAATGTGAGCGTTTTCCCTATAATAAAATTCTTCCTAAAATTCACACCCATCTTTTTCAATATATCGATTTCCAAATCAACAATTTTATTTGGTAGTCGAAATTCAGGAATCCCATATTTCAATACACCTCCCAGCTCATGTAATGCTTCAAAAACAGTTACATGGTATCCTAATTTTGCCATATCGCCTGCACAAGCAAGCCCGGCAGGCCCGGATCCGATTATTGCAATCTTTATTCTGTTAGATTTGTCCACTACTGGGACAGACACATTTCCGCTGTTTCTTTCATAATCTGCAGCAAACCGTTCAAGGTGTCCGATAGCTATAGGATCTTTTTTAAGTGAAATTGAATAAAAGCAAGTGGCTTCGCATTGTTTCTCCTGAGGGCAAACCCTGCCACAAACTGCCGGAAGTGAATTGGTTTCTTTAAGTGTTGCTGCAGCTCCGTTAAAATCGCCGGCTTCAATTTGCTTTATAAATTTAGGAATATTGATCTCAACAGGACAACCATCAATACATGTAGGATTAGCACAATCGAGACACCTGCCAGCCTCAAAAACTGCCTGTTCGGGATCTAAACCCTTATTTACTTCATTAAAGTTTTTATTTCTTATTGTTGGATCAGCTTCCGGCATATGTACACGCAGTCTGTCGATCCGATCTTTGGATTTTATTGATTTTCTCAATTCAACTCTCCATGGCTGATTGCGTTCTTCCTTAAGATAGTCTTTTATTTCATTCATCTTAGGATCTGTTTCTTAAATATTCCTGATAAGCTTCCAATTCTTTTTCTTTATAGGCACCCAAACGTTGAAGCATTTCGTCAAAATCAACCAAATGTCCATCAAATTCAGGTCCGTCAACACAAACAAAACGAGTCTTTCCAGCTACTGTGCACCTGCATGCACCACACATGCCAGTTCCATCAACCATAATAGTATTTAGACTGGCTACAGTTGGTATATTATATTTTTTTGTTAATAAAGTGGCAAATTTCATCATAACAGCTGGTCCAATAACAACTGACAGGTCAACCTTCTCCCTTTTAATCACTTCTTCCATTCCATGAGTGACAAGTCCCTTATTCCCATATGATCCATCATCAGTCATAATAATGACATCATCTGAATTCTGTCTCATTTGTTCCTCCAGTATGATAAGCTCTTTTGAGCGGGCAGCAATAACTGTTACAATACGGTTCCCTGCTTTTTTAAAACCTTCAACAATTGGAAGCAGCGGAGCAACACCCACACCACCTCCGGCGCATAAAACTGTACCTGCTTTTTCAATGTGAGTAGCCTTACCCAATGGCCCTGCAACATCTTTAATAAAATCACCGGCATTTAAATCAGTTAATTTGCAGGAAGTGACTCCAACTCGTTGGATAATAAGATTTATAGTACCTTTTTTTTCATCAGCTCCTGCAATTGTAAGTGGAATTCGTTCTCCTTTATCATCTATCCTTAAAATTACAAAATGGCCGGGCTTTCTTGATCGGGATATTTCAGGAGCTTCAATTACCAATTTTATAACACTCTCGGAAAATACCTCCTTTTCAATAATTCTGTACATCAGTCAAATATTTTTTTGATTTTTACGATGACAAACATAATAATTAATTTACTACAGTTCTGCATATTACAATTAATTTTATAATATATTCTAAATTAATACATTACAATATATTAATTTGAATAAACTAGTGAAACACTTTACGAAACATTAAGTTTGCTTTATAGCTAAAAGCGGAGCTATTATTAATAACAATGGTCACATAATTTTTAAATAAATAGAATATAAATGAACTCTTATAAAGAAAAACTTACTCAAATCAGAGGATTAATGAAAGTTTGGTCTTAATTATGGTCATGGTACAGGACATGGTGTGGGCTTTTACCTTAATGTTCACGAAGGGCCACATAATATAAGTCCATCAGCATCAGCAGATAACAATACAATAATTGAGCCCGGAATGCTTTTTTCAAATGAACCTGCAATATACAGGGAAGGGGAATATGGTATCAGAACTGAGAATCTGATGATATGCTATGAAGATGAGGAGACTGAATTTGGACAGTTCCTGAAATTTGATATTGTAACATTATGCTATATTGATAAGGCATTGATTGATAAATCATTACTTGACAGCAAAGAGATTAACTGGCTCCTTAATTTCACCTCCTAAATCCCCCCAAAGGGGGAATGGGGGATTAATTTCCCTGCCTTAAAACATCCGTCATCAATGTCAGATCAATTACCGGAAATTCAGTTATCCTGAGTCTTGCACTTCCATAAGGAACCAGGGTAATAATCTCCGGATCACCTTCCAGTTTAACAGGACTTACAGGAGGAATATCTGCTGAGTTATTTCTCATTGTCCATGATGGAATTATCATACCCCTTGTTTTAATCACTACCGGGGCATCATTGTCCCATTGGACATATGTTCCTGTTTCTTCTGACCATATCATATCACCCTTATCAGCAAAGGGAAACTTGCCTATAGGGTTCTCTACTAATGTAACACCTCTCGAAAGATTGTGTATATCAACCATAAGACCATAGTTCCAGGGGGATTCCGGATAGATCTCCCAGTCGACACTACCCTTATATTCAAAGTTATTATAGTTGATTTTGACACTCTTATATTTCTTTTCTATTCTCAAAGAGAAGTAGAGGGGACCCCTCAGCAAAGCCAGCGAGTTGTTATATCGCTTCTCGGTTCTTATTTCCATAGGCATCTCCATCAGGACCTCGTCACCGTTATTCCATCTTTCTGATAGCCTGACGGTTGATCCTGCAATGCTATTAATAGTCTTATCTTTATAATATACATTTACTGTATCAGCCCAGCCCGGGATTCTCAGGTAAAGAGGGAATCTGACTGGTTCAGGTGTGCTGATCCTGAATTTTATACTCCCTCTGAATGGATAATCTGTCTCTTCAAAAATTGTGACTTCTGTTCCTTTACCTACCTTCGCTTTTACCCTTGAAGGGCTGTAAGACGCTGCAATCAAACCATTATCGTTTGTTGCCATCCAGAGACTCTCTGTGAATTTGGGCCATCCCTGGTGCATATTTGCAAGACAGCATGCAAAGTTGGGCATCAGGCCGTATATGTTCGAATAATTCCCGTTAGTGCTCCATTCTCTCTTATCACCGGTTACCAAAACCTGGTTCGATTGTTGGTCGTACTGATGTGTCCACATATCAGGTGTCATAGTTCCAGGTAAGGCATTAAAAGTCAGTAGTTCAAGTCTGTCAGCAAGAGTATTGTCACCAAATATCTCATAGAGGTTTTGGAGTGAGAACATGTATTCAACTACTGCACACAACTCAGTACCTCTGTCGGGACTCTTGCCTGAAAGATGCTCATCACCTGAGAACCTGCCTCCTGCCTGGCCATGGTTAAGATCATATTTGCTGATACCCGTGAAGACAGCATTTTTATATCTTTCATCACCTGATTGCTGATACCACAAACCCGGGTACTTGATTGCCATGGCATTATTGACCACATGGGCAGTTAATCCGTCAGGTCCCCAGTTCAGAGGTATTTTTTTCTCGGCCGAAGCTGCTGAATCCCATGGAAAATTCTCATAGTAAGTTGTCCAGTCTGAGCTGTTTTTCTGAATTGACTCGATAGTTTCAAGTATCCATGGTTCTTTTAATTGTCTGAAGAGCCAGTATCCGGTCACTGCATTCTCCATTGCTCGCACACCACGCCAGTCTTTGTCAGGCCAGTCAGGAGGAGATGAATGGAGATAGCGGAAATACTCTGTTAATACATTAAGAGCACGGTTATCCCCGGATGCTTCATAGTATTGCATGAGTACTTTATTAGCTACTGCCAGGGGCCAGCGGTCTTTGTTTTTTGCAGGACCATACCATCCTGTATCGTTGCTGCTTGCAAGAATCGGTTCTATCCAGTTATTAACCTTATCAATTAACAGTTTATTATCAAGAAGATAGGCCAGGGGGACAAGTCCGTCGAGAAAATATGGACCTCTTTCCCATGCTTCGCCTGTGCCTCCTCTCCATGAGGAGTTAACCAGGTCAGGCCAGAAATCATCGAGGTTGCCTGTGAGGCCTTCAGCCTGGACTTCAAGCTGCACCTTAAGCCACCCCTCAGGCTTGATAGTACCAAGAGGCAATCTGATATAAGCATTCTGCTTTAATGGTTCAGCATTAATATTATAATTTATATTCTTTTTCATTTTGTTACAACCAGAAAAAATTATAATTAAAACAGTAAATAGTGAAAAGATGACTTTATTCATAACTTAAATTTTTATTTAACCTCAAAGACTTTATTATTCCAATTTCACCCAAGCCCAAATCCCAAATCTAAGATCCCAAACTCTAAGTAGTTGAGGCACTCCAAACATCTACCATAAAACCTCCCATGGTGGTCTCAATTCCGGATTAACACTTCTTTTCAGGTCAACCGCCTCAAAAACCTGGAGCATATCGAACCACGCAACTCCGGATCCCGGCATCGATAAAATCACATTCATCCGGGAAGGGAGTTCTTTATTAAAAGGAATTGTCACAGATGTTACAAATTGATTCCATTTATTTTCCGGGATGAACCGGATTTTTCTTGTCTCCCCCAATGAGATCTCGAAATATTGCGGAGGTAACTCTATCGAATCAACCGCATTAATTTTTAATACCGGACGTTGTTCCGGATCAGCCATGGCATAGATCGAAATTACGTAGGTTCTGCCTTTTATAATGTTTATGGGGAAAAAACGAAGCCTGATACTTTTGTTCTGTTCAGGTGTGACAATTCTCAGTGAATGTTTACCCTCATAATGCTCGCGGGAATCAAGGAAGTATGTTGCTCCCCTGTCGCCTCCGTTCCAGGCATAACATGATGCAGGAATTCCCGGACTGGAGATATCTTCGAATCCCGGATCTTTAACCAGATTCCCCGGATAAGGTTTAACAGACTCCTGGCTTCGTTTTAAAGTGATGAGGTATACCTGCGAGCCATAAGCAGGAAGCGGATCGGATATTATACCGGTGTTTACAAATACAGTACGGTTTTCAAATAATACTCTGGCTCTGCCTGTGTAACCACCTGCTATAGTTATTTCGGCCTGCTGCGGTGTGTTCGACCTGTTTACAGCCATAACCAGCAGCTGTCCATCATGAAGTGCCGATGCAACCTGAATGCTGCCGGCAGATACTCTAACAGGCACTGTTACTTCATCGGATAACAGCCATGGAGTGATCTCAGCTATTTCCATTGCCATCCTTCCGCATTCGTTCCAGGTGGCAACTGATTTAGGGAATATGTTAAGTCCTTGTCTTACAAAGTACTGTATGCCACGGGCACCATTTATGATTGCCTGGTAGGTCATTGATCTTATTTCCTGAACTGTTGGTTCGCGGCTCCACAATTCACCTCCGCCAAAAGCCTGGGGGACAATCCAGACAGGCTTTTTGCCATTAAATTCGTTTCTGAGCTGTCGGGCAGCAATTCCCACCTGGGAGATGGATGCATCGGGAACAGGGTACGGATCAGCCATCACAATATCGAGAGCGTTGGAATATCTTACGGCTGAAAGAAAGGGAACCATGAAGACAATTGATACCGGATGCCATGGATCCACAGCTTTAACTGTCTCATAGATGGTTTCGAGAATCTCAGGCTCAATATTGTGGCCATTGGGTTCATCTGAGATATACCACGCCAGTAATGCCGGGTGGTTCATGAATGTATAGATCTCGTTTATAAGCATTTCTCTTTTTTGCTCTCCAGTAAGTCCTTCGATGTCTGAACCTACTCCACCTCCTCCCGAAACAGATAAAAGATTATAATGGACTTTCATGCCCAGCCGCGCACAACGATCCATATATGCTTTTCTTTCCCTGAGAGTCTCCGGCAGGATCTTCTGATAAGGAGAAATCATGTTAAAACCTTTTATGGCTTCTTCTTCCGGCAGAGTCGGCGAAACAGGTGAATAGCAATAGAATCCGAACGGGACGAATTGTCTTTTATTGACTATGAGTCCACCTGTGAGATTATCAGCCTTAACCTCATTGGATTTATAGGGTAGTACCTTCAGCTCTGTAGAAGATATATAAGATACCTTCCTTACCGGGACACTTATCTCAGCTATTGCTTTATATTCTCCCGGAGAGAGTCCCATATCAAATGGTAACCGTGAGATCTTTTTCCCGGGCATGAAAGAAGACGAATAAACAGTATCATTTTCAATCATAAGGCTGACTTTCAGGTTATACCAGACTAAGGTTTGGGGAATGTGAAGTATCATTTCCGCACTCTTTTCATACGAATAGTAACTATACCTTGAAAAGAGCCTGAATGACACTGAATCGACAATCTGACAAAAAATTATTGAAGTGTTGAATAAGGGTGCAATTAAAAAAATGAGATTAATTAGTTTTTTGAGCATGAGATTATTATCTGCGAATGACCTTAAGTGATTTTTCAAATTTCCGGGTTTATTGAATTTCACTGTGAAATGTTTCTTATCGCCAGGCTACTAAGATAATGGAAGATGAGTTAATCTGCGAATTAAAGTCTAAAAATTATGCTTCAGATTGAACATATCGCAGGAGTCAGCAATATTGATTCTATTCTTAAGGTAAAGGGTATTGACTCCATCTTTATTGGTCCTTATGATCTCTCGGCAAGTATGGGTCTGACAGGTCAGGTGAATCATCCGGATGTCAGATCTGCGATAGATCATATAAAGAACAAGTGCAAAGCAGCAGGATTACCTTACGGTATTTTTGGAATTAATCCGGAAGCCCTGGAACAGGAAATTAAAGATGGCTGCAGATTCCCGGTATGCGGAGTTGATTTATCAATCCTTTCCGATGCATACAGGGTAATCTTTGGCAGACTGGATGTTTTAAGAGGCATCACTTGAAAACAATCCTGACCCGAACGTCTTCATCAATTTTAATCCCATTCTCTTCTGCAGGCTTCCATGCCGGCCCCTTCTTTATTAACCTGATTGCTTCTTCAGAAAAATTCTTCGAAGGACTTCTGACTATCTTAATGCTGTCGATCTTACCATTGCTTCGGACAAGGAAATTGACTACAACAACTACTCTTTGACCGACAGTTGTTGTATCCGGTCGCTTGATGTTATCCTGTATATACCTGTTGAAACTTGCTTTCCCGTTAACAGGATGAGGCTGAGTAAAGGCTGGAAGCTCATCCTCAGAATCTGCTGCTGTTTTTCTGCCTCCATAACCAACCACAACCACTTCATCAAGTGAAAGAACCGAAGGATCGAGACTAACCTGGACTTCAGTATCTGCTTTTGCCACGAACTCTTTGGACTCCATTCCTATAAAATTGGCAATAAGAGTCTGTTGACCTGTATCCGGTATTGTTATGGAAAATCTGCCTTCTGCATCAGTAATAACACCTTTTTTGGTACCTTTTATTAATATGTTAGCACTCGGAACCGGTAAATTATCCTCTGATGAGAGTACTCTACCAGTCAGTTTACCTTTTGTCGGCACCTCACCCTTTGCAAGCATTACTGCAGGTTCAACGATATGGTCTTCAGTAATATACAGGTTTCTATCTCTCGCTTGATGTATTATGGTTGAGTCCGGGATTTTTATCCCTGCTGGCCTTAATCTTCTGTCTGACAGTGCTTTAACTGATCTGTCCTCGCTTTTATCCACAGGTGCTTCTATCCGGTCAACCCTGCTTTCATCCGGGTGAGGTGGAGTGGGGGGGGATGTTTCCCGAATTACTTCTACAGGTTCTGAGATTGGTTTGGACTCAGGAATTTCAATAACAGACGGTTGTATTACTTCTTGGCTTAATTGGTTTGGCGACTTCTTTATTTCTACAACAATAAATATTGAAGAAATGATCATCAATACTGCAATAGAAGCTGCTATACGGTAATAAATAAATCTTTGTCTCCGGCTTATGCGCGATTTAAGATTTTTACGGAGGGCTTTTAAATCTTTTTCTGCTTCTGAAGGTTTTATTTCTTCATAACCTTCTGCGGCTTCCTCAGCAAAAGGATCTTTCTGAAGTTCCCTTTCAAAAGCATTTCTCTCCCTGTCTGACATCTGTTTTTCTCTGTATCTCAGAAAATCAGGGAGATCATTTTTCCTGTTTTTATCTTTTCCCGACATTTTTTTCTTCAAGACAAATTTTCAGATTTCTTTTCCCGTTCTGAAGATAACTCTTCACTTTTTTCACATCAAGCCCCATATTGATTGCGATTTCATTGTAACACCTGTTCTCAAAATAGAATTGTTGAATACATGCTTTTTGTTCATCTTTAAGTCTTTTCATGCAATCTTCAAGAGCCTTGTCCATTTCCGTATCATCTTTATCTAAAGGATGCATTTCAATGCTGTTTTCCATAAAAATAACAGAGTCATTTATCCATTCCTTTATTTTTTCTTTCTGCGATTTTTCTGATCTCAGGTGCATAAGGCAATAGTTTTTTGTTACGACATGTAACCAGCCTCTGAAATTTTCTATGTTATGTTTTGGTATTTCAATTATCAGCTTTTCAAATATCTGCATCACAGCATCCATCGAGTCTTCCCTGTTTTTCAGATATTTAAGGCAAACTCCGTAAACCAGGTGCATATATCCTGAATAAAGTTCACCAAGAACTTCCAGATCTCCCGTGGAAATAAATTCAGTAATCAGATCTTCATCAATCTTACGGTTTGGCTTGTTCCCAGGAATTCTAAACTTCATCTGGTTGTTAAGTTAACTCTATAAAGTTAAGTATAAAATATTTTATTCCACAGAGATACACAGAGAAGGCACAGAGCTTCACTGAGGATTTGCTCTGTAGCTCTCTGTAAATTCTCTGTGGCGCTCAGTGTACTATATGAATTCAATTAGATGATAATATTAAATAAGTAAAAATCGTGTGGGATTCTTTATGGAATTTATGGAATCACTGCATCCTATAGTAAATGTTTAATCAAAAATTGAGGTTATGAAAAACAGTTTAACAATTTTAGTCATATCGGTTCTGGCGGCACTAATGATTGCTTTCACAGAATCAGTAACAATCACCGGTACAGTTACAGATAGTCAGGGTAATCCTCTGGCAGGTGTAAGTGTAATGGTAAAAGGAACCAAAAAAGGAGTTATAACCGACATGAACGGTTATTACAGAATCAATGTGGATCAACAGGATAAGGTTTTGGTTTTCTCATTCCTCGGATTCACGACCATACAGGAAAAAATTGAAGGACGAACCGTTATAAATGTAAGGATGAAAGAGGATATTCAGTCTTTACAGGAACTTGTCGTGATTGGTTATGGAGCTGATAAAAGGGATATGTCTTCCAAAATGTATGCAGTAAGCGCTCCCTCTCCCTCTGAAGCGTTATACAGGCCGAGGCCGCATATTCGGCGTTACAACTTTAATTTTAATACTGAAGGCTATGCCGCAATAGATGACAACGGTTTTAAGAATGTGAGGAACAATCCTTTATCGACTTTTTCTATTGATGTTGATAATGCATCATACTCTAATATCCGCAGGTTCATCAATATGGGGCAATTGCCTCCTGCTGAAGCCGTGAGAATAGAGGAGATGATCAATTACTTTAAGTATGATTATCCTGAACCAAAAGGAGAGCATCCGTTTTCGGTATATACCGAACTGGCTCCCTGTCCCTGGAATAACAAACATCAACTGCTTCATGTCGGATTACGTGGTAAGAGTATTGAGAAATCTTCACTCCCTCCTTCAAACCTGGTATTTCTTATTGATGTTTCAGGTTCGATGAATGTTCCCAATAAGCTGCCACTTCTGAAATCAGCACTCGGATTGCTGGTAAACGAATTGCGTCCGGAGGACAAGGTAGCAATTGTGGTCTATGCAGGCGCAGCAGGCTTAGTCCTTGAATCAACAACAGGTAACAGGAAAGAGGAGATCATGAGAGCTATTGACCGTCTCGAAGCAGGCGGATCAACAGCCGGAGGAGCAGGTCTTAGATTAGCATACTCTGAGGCTTCAAAGAATTTCATAAAAGGTGGTAATAACAGGATAATCCTTGCAACAGATGGTGATTTCAATGTTGGCGAATCAAGTAACGGAGGTATGGAACGGCTGGTAGAAGAAAACCGTGACCGAGGTGTATTTATCACTGTTCTGGGTTTTGGTATGGGGAATATAAAGGATGATAAGATGGAGATAATAGCCGATAAAGGAAATGGCAACTACTCTTATATTGATAACCTGCAGGAAGCCAGAAAAGTTCTTGTCCGGGAATTCGGTGGAACACTTTTCACTATTGCTAAAGACGTAAAGTTTCAGATAGAATTTAATCCGGTCATAGTACAGTCTTACAGACTTATCGGTTATGAGAACAGATTGCTGAATGATGAGGATTTCAACGACGACAGGAAAGATGCAGGTGAAATGGGAGCAGGTCATAATGTGACAGCCCTTTATGAGCTGGTACCTGCCGGTTCTGATGAAAGAGTTCCTTCGGTCGATCGTCTGAAATACCAGGTATCAAAGACTATACAGGAAAATGATTTTTCAGGTGAATATCTGACAATCAAACTCAGGTATAAAAAGCCTGACGGCCATACAAGTATGTTACTTGAAAAGACTGTAAAAGGTTATGTGAATGATATGGAAGATGCATCTGATAACCTGAGGTTTGCATCTGCTATTGCTGAGTTCGGCATGATCCTGAGAGATTCGGAATTTAAAGGTAATTCAACACTCGAAAGTGCTTCCGGGTTAGCTAAATCAGCAAGGGGAGATGACGAAGAAGGATACAGGGCGGAATTTATCCGTTTAATTGATACCGTTAAAGGTTTGAGAATTACTGCAGATAAGGAATAATAATTATATAACTTTGTGTAACTCTGTGTCTTCTCAGTGCAGCTCTGTGTAAATCTATTTTTAATTTTTTTATTACACAGAGAACCACAGAGGGGGCACAGAGGTCCACAGAGTTATTATTTTAGTAACAATCATCGGATTACCTGGTGGAGTTCTTCAGGAAACTGTCGATCTCCTTTGCTGCATTACGCCCGGATGCAATTGCATTGACCACCAGGCTGGCTCCGTTGACTGCATCGCCGGCTGCAAATACTTTATGACGGCTTGTGGCCTGGTTTAAACCGGTCTTTATGTTACTTCTGTTGTCGAGCTCAATGTCGAGTTCCGAAAGCAGCCCTTCAAGTATGGGGTGAACAAATCCCAAGGCAAGAAGGACAAGTTCAGCTTTAATGATCCTTCTTGTTCCCGGAACAGGCTGCATGGTTACCCGGCCATCAGCATTAATCCAGTCCACCTCTTCAACTTCTGCTCCTGAAACATTATCATCTGATCCTATGAATTTAACAGTTGAAAGACCCCAGAGTCTCTCACATCCCTCCTCATGTGATGTTGAGGTTTTAAGAATTTTGGCGTAATAAGGCCAGGGATTGTTGGATGTTCTGATCAGCGGTGGTTTAGGAAGGACCTCAATTTGTGTAACACTTACCGCTTTTTGTCTGATCGCTGTTCCGACACAGTCAGAACCTGTATCGCCCCCTCCGATAACAAGTACTTTTTTACCTTCAGCACTTATATGGTTTTCTGCAGCGGAATGGTCACCTGCATTGATCCTGTTCTGGTTAATAAGATAATCCATTGCAAAGCAGATCCCTTTCAGCTCCCTTCCTGTAACAGACAGATCACGGGGCTTCATAGCTCCAATAGCAATACAAATTGCATCAAACTGGTCAAGAAGCTCCTTCCCGGAAATATCTTTACCGATATCGGTTCCTGTTCTGATCGTTACTCCCTCTTGAATCATAAAATCAACACGTCTGTCGATTGTAACCTTACTGAGTTTAAAATCAGGGATACCATACCTCAGTAGTCCTCCCGGCTTATCATCCTTTTCAAAAAGGGTTACCAGGTGTCCTGCCTTGTTTAATTGATCTGATACAGCCAGTCCGGCAGGCCCGCTTCCGACAACTGCAACTTTTTTGCCGGTACGTATGTAAGGATGTAAAGGCTTAATATATCCTTCCGAGAAAGCTTTTTCAACTATTGCAGCCTCATTTTCACGGATAGTAACCGGTTCATCATTAATGCTTAAAACACATGAATGTTCACAGGGAGCCGGACATATCCGGCCTGTGAACTCAGGAAAATTGTTTGTTGTAATTAATCTGTTGAAGGCACCTTTCCAGTCACCCTTGTAAAGCAAATCATTCCATTCCGGAATCAGATTATCAACCGGACAAACCCAATGACAGAATGGAACACCGCAATCCATGCATCTTGATGCCTGGAGCATTCTGTCCTCACTGTTCAGAATCTGCTCCACTTCACTGTAATCGCAGATCCTTTCGTGAAGAGGCCTGTTACCTGCTTCTTTTCGTCTGATCTTTAAAAATCCGGTTATATCACCCATAATGACTAATTATTCTTCTTAAAAAAGTGAAGCTCTTTCAGCCTGCACTTATTTCAACATCGATCTCCACGTCAGCAATTTTCTTTCTTAATTCTTCAAGTTTCTGTTCTTCTAGAACTTTCTTGTAATCATATGGAGTGACTTTGATGAACATCTGTAAGTATTTATCAGTATCATCAAGTATCATCTTTGCCTTTTTACTGCCTGTATACTGGTAATGCCTGGTAATAAGGTCAGTAAGTTCGATTATATCTCCGTGATCTTCAGCAAGAGATAGTTCTACCATTCCCATGTTACAGTAATAATCAAAATCACTATTTTCGTTAAATACGTATGCAATACCTCCGCTCATTCCCGCGGAGAAGTTACTTCCTGTTGAACCAAGAACGACAACACGTCCACCCGTCATATATTCACAGCAATGGTTTCCGGTACCTTCAACAACGGCAACTGCCCCGCTGTTACGGACTCCGAATCTCTCGCCTGCAATTCCTGATATGTAAATTTCACCTCTGGTGGCTCCGTAAAGAACAGTATTACCTATAATAATATTTTTGTCTGATTCAAAAGTAGAGCCGGCAGGAGGTACAACAATGATCCTGCCACCTGAGAGTCCTTTTCCCAGGTAATCATTTGCATCTCCTTCGAGATAGAGCTCTATCCCTGGTGATAGAAAAGCCCCAAAGCTCTGACCTGCCGATCCCTGGAACCTGCATTTGATAGTACCTTCAGGCAATCCTTCTGAACCATATAACGAAGCGATTTTACCTGAAAGCATTGCACCTGTTGTTCTGTCTGTGTTCCGGATTGTCTTTTGAATTTCCACCGGTTGTTTGTTGCAAATTGCTACTTCTGCTTCCTTGATCAATTGTTTATCAAGTATATGCTCAATCTGGTGGTCCTGCCTGGTAACACACCGCAGAGCATTTATTCCTGCTTCATCAGGTAGAGAAAGCAATCCGCTAAGATCCAGATTTCTGATCTTCCAGTGATTAATTTCAGGATTTCTCTCAAGTAAATCAGCTCTTCCGATGATATCGTCCATGCATCTGAATCCCATTTCGGCGAGATGTTCACGGACCTCCTCAGCCAGGAAGCGGAAAAAAGTAACCAGGTAGTCAGCCTTTCCCCGGAATCTCTTTCTTAATTCAGCATTTTGGGTTGCCACACCAACAGGACAGGTATTTAGATGGCATTTCCGCATCATCACACAGCCCATAACAATCAGGGCACATGTTGAAAATCCATATTCCTCTGCTCCGAGAAGGGCCATTACTATTATATCCCGGGCGGTTTTCATCTGGCCATCGGCCTGGAGAACCACTTTCCGCCGGAGATTATTCATTACAAGAGTTTGTTGTGTTTCTGCCAGACCTATTTCAAGAGGCAGGCCAGCATGTCTGATAGATGATGAAGGACTTGCCCCTGTGCCGCCTTCGTAGCCACTTATGGTGATAAGATCAGCACCTGCCTTGGTGACACCAGCTGCAATAGTACCTACTCCGCATTCCGACACCAGTTTTATGCTGATCGTAGCATCGGGATTGACATTTTTAAGGTCGAAGATCAGCTGTGCAAGATCCTCTATTGAATAAATATCATGATGGGGAGGAGGAGATATTAAAGTGATACCGGGTATTGAATATCTTGTTCTGGCGATTATCTTATCCACCTTATGGCCTGGAAGCTGGCCACCTTCACCTGGTTTAGCTCCCTGGGCAATTTTGATTTGTATTTCATCGGCATTAACCAGATATTCGGCAGTAACACCAAAGCGACCGCTGGCAACCTGTTTTATAGCACTTCTTGTACTGTGGCCGTTTTCGAGAGGTTTGAAACGTTCGGGATCCTCTCCACCCTCACCGGTATTACTTCGGCCTCCAATACTGTTCATGGCAATTGCAAGGGTCTCATGTGCTTCGCGACTTATTGAACCATAGGACATTGCACCGGTTACAAACCGTCTCATGATGTTTTCTGCAGGTTCGACCTCCTCTATCGGAACAGGATTTTTCTTTATATTTAGTAATCCCCTTATAAATCCGGGGTGAGCGGTATCTTCATTCACACGATTACTGTATTCTTTAAATTTGCCATAATCGGCTGTTCTTGTGCTCCATTGCAGAAGAGAAATGGTCTCAGGGTTCCATGCGTGATGCTCAGCGTGTTTCCGGTAAGAATAAAGACCCTCGGTCAGGATCTCAGGTGGAGGTTGACTGATAAAGGCTTTCCTGTGCGGAATAAGAAGCTCTTCTGCAATTTCCGCCATTCCGATACCACCGATCCTTGAAATAGTACCGGCAAAGTATTTGTTAATGACTTCAGGGTGGATGCCTACTGCTTCAAAAATCTGCGATGAGCGGTAACTTCTGAGAGTACTGATACCCATTTTTGACATTATCTTCAGAATACCTTTATTAACAGACTTAATATAATTTTCCTCAGCTTTCTGGTAATCAAGCTGAATTGCCTTTTCCTGAACAAGCTTTTCTATTATTGCAAAGCTCATATAAGGATTTATTGTACTTGCACCATAGCCAAACAAGAGGGCGAAATGCATCACCTCACGTGGTTCTGCTGATTCAACTACAATATCGATCTGCATTCTTTTGCGTTTCTCAATAAGGTAATGGTGTACGGCCGATACAGCCAGCAGCGATGGTATAGGTGCTATGTTTTCGTCGATACCACGATCAGACAGAATGATATAATTTTTACCTTCATCAACAGCCTTTTCAGCATCCCTGCATAATTGTTCCACGGCATTTTGCAAACCTTCAGCTCCCTCCCGCGCATTAAAATGCATTAACAGGTTAGTTGCAGAAAATCCTTTATATCTCAGGTTTTTCACAATCTGGAAATAGGTATTGGTTATTACAGGATTCCTGAACCGTACCATCTTTACATGATCGGGAGATTCATCGAGAAGGTTTTGCTGCAACGAACCGAGGTATCCTGAAAGAGTCATAACCAGTTCCTCCCGTATTGGATCAATCGGCGGATTGGTGACCTGGGCAAATAACTGCTTGAAGTAGTTGAAGAGCCTGTAAGGTTTTCGGGAAAGAACATTCAGAGGGACATCATTGCCCATCGATCCTATGGGCTCCTTACCGGTTGCTGACATTTCTTTGATGATTCTTTCAATATCTTCAGTAGAATAATTGAAAGCTGTAATATATTTCTGGTAAAGGGGACCCATTTCAGGTGAAACCTTATGCCCTGTTTCAATCTGTTCAAGGTTAACCATGTTCTCCTGGATCCACTTACCATAGGGAAATTCTCCTGCCAGTTTGGCTTTCAGTTCTTTATCATATATAACTTTTCCATCAACGGTATCGACCAGCAGCATTTTACCGGGTTTTAAACGTCCTTTCTCTTTTATATCTCCGGGATCAAATGATTGTACACCTGTTTCAGATCCCATTACTATCAGGTCATTGTTTGTAATTGCATACCTTGATGGCCGCAAACCGTTACGGTCGAGCATTCCTCCTATATACCTGCCATCAGAAAATATGATAGATGCAGGTCCGTCCCATGGTTCCATGAAGGTTGCATGGTAATGGTAAAAGGCCCGCAACTCAGGTGAAATAGGATTCTTGGCATTTATCGATTCGGGAATGAGTATCGACATTGCATATGGCAGGGATTTTCCACTCATCAGAAGAAATTCCAGAACATTATCCAGTGAAGCTGAGTCGCTCTTTCCCGGTTCAATTATCGGGTATATCCGTGACAGATCGCCAAGAATTTCTGATTTTAAAATAGATTCCCTGGCCTCCATCCAGAAACGGTTACCTTTAATTGTATTTATTTCCCCGTTATGACCCAGTACCCTGAAGGGTTGCGCCAGATCCCAGCTCGGAAAGGTGTTTGTACTAAAACGGGAATGAACAAGTGCAATGGCACTCTGTAGCCTTTCATCAGTCAGGTCGCTGTAGTATTCACCCAACTGATTAGATGTAAGCATCCCTTTGTATACCAGCACTTTGGTTGAAAGACTCGGGATGTAAAAGAAATTTTTTTGTGAGAGGTCAGAGCTTCTGATTAATTTTTCTGCCCTTTTCCTTATAATATAGAGTTTGCGCTCAAGTTCATCCTGAGGAACATCAGCCCCAAGCAGGATTTGCCTTATTAAAGGTTCAGCAGCGCGTGATATTTCACCTATAGTAGAATTATCGCACGGGACATCACGAAAACCTATAAGGTCTACTCCTTCCTCTTTGGTGAATTGAAGCAGGATCTCTTCACACTTCCTGGCTTCCTGACTATCCTGGGGAAGAAATAAAAGTCCGGTGCCGAACTGCCCTTCGGGAGGAAGTGAATAACCCTGAATAAGATAAAAATCACGGGGAACCTGTATCAAAACACCGGCACCATCGCCTGTTTTACTGTCAGCACCTTCTGCACCCCTGTGGGTCATGTTCTTCAGAATATCAAGGCCCTGACAAATTATGGAATGAGATTTTTTACCTTTTATATGTGCCACAAATCCTATTCCGCAGTTTTCATGTTCAAACTCCTGCCTGTATAAACCCATCTGTTGTGGACGAATTTTCTTCATCTCTTTTATTATATATTGAAAGCTATCTTTCTTCACAAAAAAACCGTTCTCTGAACTTACAGAGAACGGTCATCCCTAATCCAGATCTAAATACCATTCTCAATCTTTATTGGCAAACCTTATGACAAGAAATGATGGCATTTTACGTTTAAATTGATTCGACTGATTAAAATTTGCCAACAAATATACTGTATTTTATATCAAATTAACGCAAAAAATCAATAATAAATTAACAAAATGTAAAAAAAATTGTAAAAAAGTTATAAACCGGTTATAGAATCCATGAATATATGATTCATATATTTGGACCAGGCCTGCAACATTAAGCTCAAAAAATTATTATATTGTGTTTCATAACAGAAATATTATTTTTTTAGGATTTGTAGATCAGATAAATAAAACTGCTGATATGGTTTCAGCTTGGACTCAAATTGTTTATTTATGGAACACCCTGATAATCTTTTATTTGTAATATTTGGAGCTTCCGGCGATCTGACTCAGCGCAAACTTATACCTGCGATTTATTCCCTGAGAGCTCAGAAACTTATGCCGAATCGATATGCTATAATCGGGATCGGGCGGACTGTGATGGAGTCAGATGAATTCAGGAGAAGAATGAAAGACTCAATCATCAGATTTTTGGAGAAAAAAGAGATAAGCAATGAAATACTGAATGAGTTTACAGATAAGCTTAGTTATCTTGTGCTTGATAGTTCTTCTGAAGACGAAATAGGTAAGCTCAGGGTAATTATTGAAAAAACGGCTAAAGAATACGGTATTTGCGGTAACTGCATTTTTTATATGGCAACTCCTCCGGAAATGTATAAGATCATAGCAGTTAATCTTGCAAAAGCAGGGCTGGGAAGGCAGTTGGGCTGTTTCCGAAGATTTGTGTTTGAGAAACCATTCGGTTATGATCTTGAATCATCAGAAATACTTAACAAGACCCTTCATGAGCTGATAGAGGAAGGCCAGATTTATCGTATCGATCATTATCTGGGGAAGGAAACTGTTCAGAATTTGCTGGTAATGCGGTTCTCAAACGGCATTTTTGAACCCTTATGGAACAGAAATTATGTTGATAGAATTGAAATCACATCAGCAGAAAACATGGGTGTTGAGAACAGGGGTAATTACTATGATTCCACAGGTGCACTCAGGGATATGGTTCAGAATCATCTTCTTCAGATGGTCGGGCTGACCGCCATGGAACCACCTTCATCGCTGGCAGCAAATGCAATACGTAATGAAATATTAAAAGTACTTCAGTCGTTCCAGCCTGTCAGGGAGGAGGATGTCGGTGAACAGGTAATAAGAGGGCAATACACTGGTTCACATATCAGGGGGGAATGCGTGACCGGTTACAGGGATGAAAAGGGAGTTAACAGTAACTCTAAAACTGAAACTTTTGTAGCGATTAAGTTCTACATCAATAACTGGAGATGGGGCGGAGTACCATTTTATATCCGTACAGGAAAAAGATTGCCTACCAGAGTCACTGAAATTGTAATTCATTTCAAATCAACACCTCATCACCTGTTTCAGAGGGAATTAGGCAAACTCGCAGGTAATCAGCTTATTGTACGGATCCAACCCGATGAGGGCATATTGTTCAAGTTCGATATGAAAGAACCAGGATCGGGATTCAATGTAAAGAATGTTGCGATGGATTTTCATTACAAGGACCTGGCAGATATCAGAGTGCCTTCGGCCTATGAAAGACTTCTTTACGATGTTATGATCGGTGATCCAACTCTTTTTTCACGTGATGATGAGATTGAAACAGCATGGAAATTCATTGAGCCTGTTCAGAGAGCATGGGCTAATAATTCTGAAATAAAGATTTACGGTTATCCTGCTGGTACATGGGGACCTGAACATGCTAATGATCTGTTTGGCGATGAAAGTATTACCTGGAGATATCCGTGTAAGAATATGGCTGATGAGGAATTGTATTGTGAGCTATGAAGTCAGAGGGACCTTAAGTTTGTAGATAAAAGTATTTAGTTTATCGAGTTAAAGTTAAAAGTATCAACTTATGGGATTGAGAGGATTAAAATAATCCAGGTAAAAAAATATGGAAAAATCAGTCAGAATATTTTCTGCACCGCTTGAATTAGCTGAAACCTTTGCCAGTAAAATGATGAATATGATAAGGGAGGCAAAAGAGAAAGGTAACAATTTTTCTATTGCTCTTTCAGGAGGTAACACCCCGAAAATTTTATTTTCTGTTCTGTCCGATAATTTTTCGTCTTCAACTGACTGGAGTCATGTTCAACTGTTTTGGGGTGATGAGCGTTGCGTTCCACCTGATCATCCCGACAGTAATTATGGAATGACCCGGCAGGCTCTGCTTCAAAGAATTAATATTCCCGAAAATAATATACACAGGATAAGAGGGGAAGCCAATCCTTCGGCCGAATCACAAAAATACTCGAAAGAAATAGAGAATAACACCCGTCCGAGGAATGGCCTGCCTTCTTTTGACTTAATAATCCTGGGCTTGGGTGATGATGGACATACTGCTTCCATATTTCCCGGGGATGAAGAACTATTCCGGTCAAAAAGTATCTGTGCAGTTGCTCTTCATCCTGAAACTCAGGGAAAAAGGATCACATTAACTGGCACTGTTATCAATAATGCGGATAATGTTGTCTTCCTTGTTTCAGGTAAAGACAAAGCAGAAATTATACATAAAATTTTTAAAGGAGGAGAGTTAGGAGTGAGGTATCCTGCTTCATTAGTTGCTCCCGCCTGCGGGAAAGTAACCTGGTTTCTTGACAGGGATGCGGCAGGTTTATTATATTAGCGACTGGAATACTAATCTCAGGGTGAAAAATCTTTTTTATCTTTGAGTACCTTATTAACTTTTAAATCTTAAAGCCATGTCACACGAAAAATCGAAAGAACAGACAAAGATGAAGAAACAGCCAACAAAAAGTCTGAAAGAAAAACGTGCAGCAAAGAAAGCCAAGAGGGAAGAGAAAAAGAAACAGTAAGCTGATTTAAAAGCTACAAAGGTCTGAGATCTTTACCGGTAAATGAAAAAAAAGTCCCGGTTCAGCGGGACTCTGATTTCTACTCCTTTATGGTTAATCATGCCAGTTTCACATTTACTGCATTAATTCCCTTTTTTCCTTCAGCAAGTTCGAACGTGACCTCATCATCATCTTTAATCTGGTCATCTAGTCCAGATACATGTACGAAATACTCATTATCCGATTCTGCGTCTTTAATGAATCCAAATCCTTTTGATACATTAAAAAATTTTACTGTTCCTTTGTGCATTTTTATATTGGTTTAAAAATTAAGGCCGCAAGCTAACCATTTAAATTCATATATTCTAAATAAATATTAACTAATCTTAGTTGCTAGTTACAAGTTGCATGTTGCAGGTTAATGTGTTTTTAATAGTTTGTATGATTCTCCCGTCGAAGAGCTTATTCCGCGCAGCGGAAGGATCAGGGGGTTGTAAGAAGGAATACAGATAACCAAAAAGAGATCGAAGCGAAACGAGATTCCGCGAAGCGGAAAAGTAGAAAGGAGAAAGTAGAAAGATAAAAGTTTGTGATTTAGTGTATCTGAGAAATTGAGTGACGGGGAAACGAAAAAAAGTATATTTTAGTGATAAGAATTAATCAAAAGAAGAAATGAAGCGACTCTTACTTGTATGTATTCTGCTGACACTGGCAGGATGGACGATATACTGCCAGAACTCTTTGCTAACAGTAGCTGAAAAATCAAATTTTATATCCACTTCAACCTACAATGATGTGGTTTCTTTTATAGAACACCTTAAAAAACTGTCTCCATATATCCGTGCGGAGAGCATAGCAAAGTCTGTTGAAGGTCGGGATATACCTCTGCTTATAATAGGAAAACCTCTGCCGGAATCACCCGGGGAGCTGATTAATGATAAAAGAATTGTGGTTTATATCCAGGCTAACATACATGCAGGTGAAGTTGAAGGCAAAGAGGCTGCTCTGATGTATGCCAGAGATATTCTCAGACTGGAAGATCAGGAGATCTTGAAGAACATTGTACTGCTTGTCTGTCCGATATTTAATCCCGATGGTAACGAGAAGATCAGTCCTGCTAACAGGTCTTACCAGAATGGTCCTGTAAATGGAGTTGGCGTCAGATATAATGGTCAGTTTCTTGATTTGAACCGTGATGCAATGAAGGCTGAATCACCCGAGGTAAAAGGTGTTCTCACAAAGGTGTTTAGCCGGTGGGATCCATCGGTATTCATGGATTGTCATACGACAAACGGGTCGTATCATGTTGAACCTGTCACTTTTACCTGGATGGTGAATCCTAATGGAGACAGGTCGCTTATCAATTACATGCGCGACAAAATGATACCGGAATTATCACAGACTCTTTTCAACCAATATGGCGTTGAGAATTGTTATTATGGAGAATTTGCGGATATGACTGCTCCTGAAAAAGGATGGTATTTCGATGCTGCTGATACCCGCTATATGAGTAATTATGTTGGAATCAGAAACAGACTAGGTATCCTGAACGAGAATTATGTTTATGCCGATTTTAAGTCGCGTGTGACTGGCTGTTATTATTTAATACAATCTTTAGCAGAATATGCATCAAAGTATGGTTCAGAGATAAAGGATTTACTGGTCGAAGCAGACAATAGAACTGTTGAAAGAGGTATAAATCCGTCATTGGCAGATTCATTTGCTATTGAATATTTGGCAAAACCAGCTCCTTATAAGGTTACTGTAAAAACCTATGAGGTTGAAATAATGGTCGATGCAGAAGGAAGAAGAAGGTATCTGCCAAGTGACAGGGAAAAAACGGTTTCGATACCTTATTATATCGATTATTATCCAACGAAGAGTGTTAAGCTCCCTTTTGCATATCTCATTACTGTTCCTGATCCCGCAGTAAAAGATTTGCTCAAAGCACATGGGATAAAGGTGGAAAGGCTGACAGAAGCTGCGAATATTGAAGTTGAACGGTTTGAAATCCTTGAGCTGAAAGGCTCATCCAGATTAAACCAGGGTCATTACACCAATACTGTGGAAGGCAGGTTTCTGAGAGATATAATTGATTTTCCTGCAGGAACACTGGTTGTCAGAACAGCACAACCACTTGCAAATGTTGCTGCCTGTTTGCTTGAACCTCAGTCAAATGATGGATTAGTAACATGGAATTTTCTCGACCGCTATTTAGTACCTCAATGGGGTACGGGTTATAATCCGTATCCTGTTTATAAGGTGATGGATGCTGTCAAGTTAAACACAAAAATTGTTATGGATATGTAGAGACGGATCTCAGATCCGTCTCTATATATCCAATTAATCCATTATGCGGATCATCGTCGTGTATATTTATCAAAGACCGTTATAACAGGCAGCACATTGCCTTTCTCATCGAAAAAATCACGGCTTGAACGTCCCCCCATTGTGGCCGGCTCCCACCAGAAAATGCCTGCTCCAAGGTTATCAGGTGTATTCAGGACTATATTATTGACTTCATCCAAGAACTCCTTCTGACCTTCCGGTGTTTCAGGGAAAGGTGCATTTTTATCTTTATATTCGGTGGGTGTTGCACAATAAGCAACTTCGACAAGAATGACAGGTTTTTTATATGCATCAGCCATGAAAATCAAATTATTACGAAGATTAAGCAGGGTACCATGCCACCAGGGATAATATGACTGCCCTATGTAATCAAAATCTATCCCGTACGAAAGGAAATTATCGAAGAAATACTTTGTTCTCTCTTTATTTCCTCCCTGATCGATATGGATCATTATTTTCGGTCGGTCCATCATAGTATCACATCCGGCATTTACTCCGTTTATTCCGGCCTGTACAAGCTCAACAAAATTATCCCAGTTGTCTGGAAGCCTGCCATCCGGCCAGAGCATTCCATTGATTATTTCATTGCCGGGTTGAACCATATAAGGCATGACTCCCGCATCACGGAAAGCTATTATTGTTTCACGCGTGTAGTCAAAAACAGCCTTAACCAGCTCCTTATGGGACATACCCTCCCAGGCCCTGGGAATATACTGTTTGCCGGGATCAGCCCATGTGTCGGAATAATGATAGTTAAGAAGAAATTTATATCCAAGCTTTTTGGCCTCTTTTGCAAGAGCAATTGTATATTCAAGATCATTGGGCAGGTTTTTTGGTGAATGGAATAAACGTAATCGTATCCAGTTGTAGCCATGATCTTTGAATATCTGAAGTCCGGGTTTTTCGATACCGCCTTCTCTAAAAGAAAATCCACGGTCTTCTGCCTGCTTAAGAAAAGAAAGATCGGCACCTATTGCATATTCCTGTGATATAATTTGTGTTGGAAACAGAAATGAAGAGATGATAAGGATTGAAATTACTAAAGCTCCGGTAGCTTTTACTGATTCAGGGGATGCTATCTTTTTCATTATTATAAATAGAAACAAATTTAACAATAATTCCAATCGGTGATTCACTAACCAACCGTTTAATGGCAAAGACGTAACTATGTATAGATGAAAGACATTATTTTATCTTTTTATTAATCTTATTAAGGTTAATTTAATAACATTGCAGGAGATTATGTTTTTTACGAACTTTGAAAAAAAACAGTAAATACCACTGATAATGAGAAGATGGCGAATTGAAGATTCTGAAGAGTTATACAATATTAAGGGATGGGGAGTAAATTATTTTTCAATCAATCAGAAGGGAAATATCACTGTTACTCCGCGAAAGAATGGCATTTCAGTGGATCTGAAGGAGCTGCTGGATGAGTTGATTCTTTCAGATGTATCAACACCATTATTGATAAGGTTTCCCGATATTCTTGATGACCGTATTGTAACAATATCAAAATGCTTCAAAACAGCAGCTGAGGAATATGACTATAAAGCTCAGAACTTCATTATTTATCCTATAAAGGTCAACCAGATGAGGCCGGTGGTTGAGGAGATTGTAAGTCATGGAAAAAAATTTAATATTGGTCTTGAAGCTGGCTCAAAGCCTGAACTTCATGCGGTTATTGCAATCAATACTGATCCTGGATCACTTATCATTTGTAACGGATACAAGGATGAGGACTATATAGAGCTTGCTCTTCTTGCTCAGAAGATGGGTAAATGTATCTTCCTTGTTGTTGAGAAGCTTAACGAACTTAAACTAATTACAACTATTGCAAAGAGGCTGAAGGTAAAACCTAACCTTGGTATAAGGATTAAACTGGCCAGTGTGGGAAGCGGAAAATGGGAAGATTCAGGTGGTGACATAAGCAAGTTTGGTCTTACATCCAGCGAGTTGCTTGAAGCAGTTGATTACCTTGAGAAAAACAATATGAAGCAGTGTATCCGCTTGATACATTTTCATATTGGTAGTCAGGTAACCAAAATACGCAGGATTAAAGTAGCTTTACGCGAAGCATCTCAGTTTTATGTTCAACTTCGGAAAATGGGATTTAATATTGAATTTGTTGATATAGGCGGTGGGCTTGGAGTTGATTACGACGGTACTGGTTCATCAAACAGTGAGAGCAGTGTGAATTATACCATACAGGAGTATGTCAATGATTCAGTAAGCACCTTTGTCGATGCAAGCGATAAGAACGATATACCTCACCCGAATGTAATTACAGAATCAGGCCGTTCACTTGCGGCCCATCATTCAGTGCTGATCTTTGAGGTTCTTGAGACTGCCACTTTACCCTCATGGGACCCTGAAGAGAGCATAAATGAGCAGGATCATGAACTGGTAAAGGAGCTTTATCAGTTATGGGAGAACGTGAACCAGCCCCGTATGCTCGAAACATGGCACGATGCACAGCAAATACGTGAAGAGGCACTTGACAGGTTCAGTCTCGGACTTATTGACGTTAAGACAAGAGCTCAGACTGAGATGTTGTTCTGGTCTATCGCACGAAGAGTCTATCAGCTGGCCAGTGTAACAAAGCATGTACCGGAAGAATTGCGTCAGATTTCAAGAATCTTGTCGGATAAGTATTTCTGTAATTTCTCCCTTTTCCAGTCACTGCCAGATGCCTGGGCAATAGATCAGATATTTCCCATTATGCCTATACACAGGCTTAACGAGGAGCCTTTGCGAAGAGCCACTATACAGGATATGACTTGCGATTCTGACGGTAAGATCGACAATTTTATATCAACACGCTATTCATCACACCATCTCCCTGTTCATTCATTAAAAGGTAAAGAACCTTACTATTTGGGAGTCTTTCTGGTAGGTGCATACCAGGAGATACTCGGTGATCTGCATAATCTTTTCGGGGACACCAATGCCGTACATGTCTCTATAGATGAGAAAGGATACAAAATTGATCAGGTAATTGATGGTGAGACAGTTGCGGAAGTGCTGGATTATGTGCAGTATAATTCAAAAAAGATGGTTCGCACCGTTGAAACCTGGGTGACAACCTCTGTAAAGACAGGTATTATAACCCTGGAAGAGGGTAGGGAGTTTCTGTCAAATTATCGTTCGGGTTTATACGGATATACATACCTGGAATAAAGTGCATCTATACAATTATCAATATTTATTATTGAGTTAAGAAAATATTTTTTAAATTGTATTCCTGTTTTGATTATTAAGACAGGACGATCCAAACAAATTCATTTAATATGTTTAACCATGAGCAACTCAACCTTCGATTTTAATTCATTCGTCAGGGAATCAAAAGAGGTCCTTGTAAATCCGAAATCTTATTTCTCAACTATGAAAACCACTGGTGGTATAGTTGAACCTTTGATCAAGGCAGTAATTTACGGAGTTATTGCCGGCATAATAGTCTTCCTCTGGAGCATAATCGGACTTGAAGCATTTACAGGTGGTGTATTTGGAGGAGCTATCGGAATTATGGCATTAGTATGGTATATTATTGCGGCAATCATTGGATTATTTATCGGTGCTGTAATTTTGCTTATAATTTCTTCCATCTGTAAAGGCAATACTGACTTTGAAGCAAACGTGAGGGTAACAGCTTCTGTTATGGTTGTTATGCCAATTAGTGCCTTACTGGGATTTACAACCGAAATCAACCTGACTCTCGGTATGATAGTCGGATTAGCTGTAAATCTTTTTGCTTTATGGCTTCTTTACAATGGACTTGTTGAAGCTCTAAAAGCAAAACTGGAAACATCCAAAATACTGATTTTAGTTTTAGCTGCTCTTTTGGTGCTGTTCATGCTTATTGGTATGGGAACACGAAACAGAGTAATGAAACAATTTGAAACCAGCGAGGTTGAAGAAGTACTTAAAGATTTGGAGACAGATTGATATTTGTCTAAAATAAATTGCGCCGGGTCACGAAAGGAAATCATTCCTGAGAACCCGGCGTTTTTTAATAGCTGTCAAAGCGAATGGTTACTATTTTAAGGAATTATCTTATATATGAAATTGTCTATAATGAGATAATTTCATTAATACGGTTTATACATTAAGGAAATGAAAAAGGTTTTGACAATTATTCTTTTGTTTGCCTGCGTGAGTCTTTGTGGTCAGAAGGGTAAGTTTGTTATGTGCAACTGGCACACAGGGGGGTTGATGAAGATATGTTGTTTACACTCGGGATTGAGTATGATGCAGCTCCGGTAACAGCACGTCCGGCAGCTGCAGGGATGCCTCAGGCATCATCAGGCAGATCCTCAGGAGGTCCGCCCGGGAGGAGGCTCAAGAGGCGGAGGAAGACCCGGTGGAGCTCCAGGAGGCGGAATGCCGCCATCAGGTTCCGGAACATCACAGGCAACTGTGCCCCCTGTATCACTATAGATAAATAATATCAGGCTTGCAGCAAACAGATAGTTTTCATATTTTTATCTTTTTGATCTGGAGATGAAATCAAACCAGATCGGTCAGAGTTAATGACTGTAAGATAAAATATGAAGAACTGGCTTTTCTCCAGAAACATTTTTACGGTACTTTTGTACAGGATCTTGCTTCTGATGATTCTGTTCTCTCTGTGCAGGATCGGATTCTACCTGTTCAATTATAAAATGTTTCCCGGGGTTACAATCCCGCAGCTGATAAATATTTTAAAGGGCGGATTGCTCTATGATATATCAGCTGTAGTTTATATTAATTTGATCTTCATTCTGTTACATATTGTACCTCTGGAAATAAGGTATAATAATGCTTGCCAGGGAGTCTTGAAATACCTTTTTTTTATTACCAATGGAATAGCCTTCGCAATTAATGGGGCTGATTATGTTTATTACAGGTTTGTTTTTAAAAGAGCTACTGCCGATGTATTCAAAACATTTGAGCATGAATCAAATATGGTTAAGTTGTTCTTTAAATTTCAGATTGATTACTGGCCTGTGGTCCTGTTTACACTCTTTATCATATTTCTTATGGTGGTTCTTTATAACCAGATTAAGGTTACTAAACCTGCACCGTCTAACAGAATTACCTATCATCTGGTTAATATACTATTGATTCCTGTAATTATTGGCCTGGTTGTTATAGGAGCCAGCGGTGGTTACAAACATTCAACTCGTCCGATAACAATAAGTAATGCCGCAAAGTATGTTAATACTCCCAGAGATGTGGCAATAGTACTTAACACACCATTCAGCCTCCTCAGAACCTTCAACAAGAAATCATTGGTCAGGTACGAATTCTTTGGTGAAGAAAAACTTAAACAGATTTACAATCCTCATTATATTCCTGCCGGGGAAGGAAAATTCAAGGATGAAAATATTGTTGTTATCATTCTTGAAAGCTTTGCACGGGAATATATAGGTTCTTTAAATAAAGACCTGGAAACTGGAACTTATACTGGTTATACTCCTTTTATTGATTCTCTCATCAATGTAAGTCTGACCTTTGATGTTACGATAGCTAACGGTAAAAAATCAATCGAAGCTATACCTTCAATTTTTGCATCTGTCCCTTCTCTTGAAACTCCATATACAATTTCACATTATGCAGATAATAAGATAAACGGATTGCCCGGTTTACTTAAATCAAAAGGATACTATTCGGCTTTTTTCCACGGGGCTCCCAACGGATCAATGGGTTTTGATTCTTTTGCCAAAATGGTTGGATTCGACGACTATTATGGTCTTGACCAATATCCTGATGAGAGAGATTTTGATGGTATCTGGGGAGTATGGGATGAACCATTCTTTGATTTTTTTGCCACAACACTGAATAATTTCAGAGAGCCATTCCTGGCGTCAGTATTTTCTATTTCATCACATCATCCGTTTAAGGTTCCTGAGAAATATAAAGACAAGTTTAAAAAAGGTCCTGCTCCTATAGTTGAAGTCGTAGGTTATACCGATTATGCTTTAAAGAGTTTTTTTAAAAAGGTTACTGATGAACCATGGTTTAATAACACGATTTTTATAATAACAGCTGACCATACCAACGAATCGATTCATAAAGAATTCCAGAATAATTTCGGATCCTATAGTGTCCCGATAATTTTCTACAAATCAGGAAGTTATCTGACAGGTGTTAAGAACATAATAGCACAACAGATTGATATTATGCCTACAATATTACATTATCTGAATTTTGACAGGGAATACATTGCATTTGGAAATAATCTTCTCGACGACTCATATGAGTCTTTTGCGTTTAATACAGCAGGTAGTACATACCATCTATACATGAAGGATCATATCCTTGAGATGATAGAAAATAAGCCGGTCGGATTATTCAATTATAAGAACGACCGTCTTCTCGAGACCAACCTTCTTGGAAAGAATCCTGAGCTGCAAAAACAAATGGAAGAGAAGCTGAAAGCTATAATTCAGACCTATAACAACAGGTTGATTGATAATAATATGATTGTTTCAGATACCTCAACAAACCCACAGTGAAACACATATAAAGAAAACCTGGGGAAGAAGAAATCACGTGACAGGCAAATTGTGATACTGAGGTAGGCCAGAATGAAGGTTCAAACAGAGGAGAACTGAGTTATTGCTCTTTTAATAATTTCACAGTGGAAATATATCATAACTGGCAAAAAATTTCAATATTTAAAGACAGAAGAAAAAATAGAATATGCAAAAAATCGAAAAATATGAAGGTCTTGTTGCCGCTCCGTTCACACCCATGGATAAAGACGGCAATATAAATTTAGACATGGTAGAAGTCTATTATGAATTTCTCGAAAAAAACGGAGTTATAGGAGCATTCATAAATGGTTCAACAGGTGAAGGAGCATCACTGACCCAGAAGGAAAAACAGCTTCAAGCAGCAAAATGGGCCAAATGTTATAAATCGGGAGGTAAGGTGCGTATAATCAACCTTGTAGGAGGAACATCCTATATGGAGTGTATTGAAAATGCTTTATTCTCTTATGAAGCAGGTATTTCTGCAATCGCAATCGTCGCACCTTATTATTATAAACCGGATGATGAAACACTACTTGCTGAATTCTGTGCAAGAATAGGTGAATCTGTTCCAGAAATGCCTGTCTATTTTTATCATATTCCCGTACTTACAGGTGTGAGCATACCGATGTCAGGATTTCTCAGGAAAATATCTGCCATGCTTCCAAACTTTGCCGGCATTAAATACACACAGGAAGATTTTATGGACTTCCAGTCGTGCCTCACTTACAGAAATGGTGCCTATGATTTGTTATGGGGAAGAGATGAATGTTTGCTTTCAGCTCTTGTCCTGGGTTGCAGAGGAACAGTCGGGAGTACTTATAATTATGCTGCTCCGTTGTATCATAACCTGATAAAAGCTTTCAATGAAGGTAATCTCATTGAAGCAAGACGATTACAGAAATTATCCGTTGATGTGATCAGGCTTCTTGGCAAATATGGTGGATTGGCAACAGGTAAAGCTTATATGAAACTTGCCGGCCTCGACTGTGGCACTTTCAGATTGCCGGTAAAAAATATGTCTGAAGAAATGTACAATCGTTTTACAGATGATGTTAAACTATTAAATATAAATCATCTTTTCTCTAAGCTCTAATTATCACATTTCTTTGATCCTCAATAAATCAACTAAAATTTATGCAGATTAAAGAAAGGAAATGGTATCCCTGGTTTGTGGTTGCACTCCTGTGGGGTGTCGCATTGCTGGCAAACAGCTTTCCACAGTTTTGGCCTTATTGGCCTTGCTTATTGTGTGATTCTTATCCTTTTGCTGTATGAAAAAAGAACAATCCACAAAGAGCAAAATCGTCCGGTATCCTTCAGAAGTGGTTTTGATTCTGTTCGACACAGCCTGGGTATGCTTCTTGGAACAATCAGCTTCTGGGTGATACTGTTTTATTTTGCTGCTCCCAGTTTTCCAGGATGGGCAATCAAAAACTGGCTGCCTACACTTTTTTCAGACAGTCTTGGTATTGAAATGTCAAAAGCAGGGCCCTTAAGTACTATTACTATAGCATTCTCATCTTTTATAGGTGTTATCACAGGAGGTATACTTGCTGACAGATGGATTTCAGTTAATCTCCGGGGCAGGATCTATACAGGTGCTATAGGCTTGTCTCTGACTATTCCTGCTTTGTTAATGATGGGATTTGGTACCGGTATGGTAGGTATTATCGGAGGAGGACTGATGTTTGGAATTGGTTTCGGGATGTTCGATGCGAACAATATGCCTGTCCTCTGTCAGTTTATATCGCCACAACACCGTGCTGCAGGTTACGGATTGATGAATATGGCCGGAGTTTTTTCAGGTGCCTTTATTACCAGTTTGCCTGGCAGATCGACTGATGCAGGTAGCCTTGGACCAGACCTGGCACTTCTGGCAATCCCGGTAGCAGCAGCAGTAATCTTAATGCTTGCAACCCTTAAACCAACTGCTGCCGATAAAACAGAAGACTAATCGGTGCTCTGTTCATGCTGATCCCTTAATCCCAGACAGATTTTACTTTTAACAATACTCTGTGTCCCTCTGTGACTTCTCTGTGTCCCTCTGTATAAGTTTTTGATAATACTTATATTACACAACGAACCAAGAGAACCACAAAAGAACCATAGAGTTACTGGGATACTATTTTAAAGTGAATATTGCCTATATTTGAGAATGATATGAAAAAGATAGCAGCAATAATTCTGGAAAACGATAGAGGAGAGATTTTGCTCTCTCTGCGTGACAATAAGCCGGGGATACCTTTCCCGCAACACTGGGATCTGATAGGCGGTCATGTTGAGGAGGGTGAAACACCTGAAGAGGCTCTTATAAGGGAAGTTAAGGAAGAACTTAATTATGATCTGACAGAATATAAATTCTTCAGAAAATACAATTGTCTCGAAGGGGATGCATATCCGAATATCAAGTATATCTATTCGGGAAAAATCAACCTGCCGATTGAACAAATAACTCTTCTTGAAGGCGAGCGCCCTCAGTTTTTCCAGATAGAAGAGATTCCCAGTGTTAAATTTGCTAATATCATGGGAGAAATCGTGATGGATTATATCGAAATGAATAAAAGAGTAATGTAAAAAGTAATACGGCAGAATAGTATTGTACTGTAATACAGGCACTATCTTATTAATTATTTCATCCATTCAATTCATTCGTTTGTCAAAATAGTGTTTTACAGCATAATTCAGTTAATTTGATATCAGCTTAATCATAATGTACTATAAATCAATGCTTTAAAATTAAATGGCCTGATAAAGAGCCTGATATTCTTTATTATTAAAAAATACTATGTGCTTTTTGATGAAATAACTCCATGCTGGTATTAATAGCATAATCTGTTATATATTCATCCGGTTTTCAAAGACAAAGAGAGAAAAACAGACTCCATTTCAGCACTATTTGGGCATTTGGCGTTTGTCTGATAGGATCTTAATCTATATTTTTACCTGAGATTCAAGTAAACGGATTAATGGATTATCTCTCAGATTTAAACAAAGCAGGGATCAGTAAAAATATAATTAAAACAACAGATAAAGACAGAAAAGATCTTGTATCCGTCGGAACAAGGTATAATCAGGTAATAATGGATCTGGTTGCCGAAGGCGGGGAAGATTTTTTCCATTACCTGAAGTACCTTAATCTGGTGCATGAGCCCGAAATAATGATGCTCTCTCCAAGGCACCATTATTATTTCGAATATCACGATCTAATAGGTGTTAAAGTACTGATAAATATTTCAAAACTGAACCAGGTTAAAAATCCGGGAAGTTTCCTGAACACTGTATACCGTTTATTACCACCTAAATCCAAATTCATCGGATGCTATTCAGAGAGCAGGATTCAAAACGGAATAGGGTTCTTCCCACCTGTAAAGATCTTCAATAAATTCATTAATTTTATTGATTCACGAACAGAAAGGGATCTGGGTAATAAAGACGTTTTAAAGCTCCTTGAAGCTAATGGGTTCATACTGGTGGATATGACAGAGATTAATGGAATAACGTATTTTACCACCATTATTAAAAGGGAACAAAAAAAATGACATAAATATTTTTATTTTGATTTTTCCAGTCTGGCTGACCAGCCCCCTCCGGTTGAAAGTTGAATGTCTAATTTATCACCTGAAGATATTTTTATCACCTCTCTTTTGTAATCTGTGGCATCACGGTCTGCATTGATTCCATCTTTAAAAACGACTGCATCATAAACTCCATCGCCCAGGAATGAAAAGTCAAGTGTTAATTCCCTCCGGTTCCAGTTAGTCATAGCTCCCACATACCATGTATTACCTTTCCTGCGGGCAAGCACTACATATTCTCCCACCTTGCTATCGAGCGGTACTGTTTCGTCGAAGGTGGTCGGGATTTGTGTGATAAAGTCGGTGCTTTCCTGCTCCCTCATGTAGGCTGTCGGATTATCTGACAGCATCTGAAGAGCTACCTCAAAAATTACATACATGGCAAGTTGATGGCACCGGGTGCCCTGGCTCATCGGGTTGGAATTTTTGGGTCTGAAATTAGCCCTGTTGGAGTTTCTCATGGCACCGGGAGTATAATCCATTGGCCCTGCCATCATGCGGATAAATGGTATGGTAACATCGTAACGTGGTACATCTTCATTAGCCCATTTTACATTCTCCATGCCCTTAACTCCCTCATATCCAACAACATTAGGATAAGTGCGCTGTAATCCCGTTGGCTTGAATACACCATGATAATCCACTAAAAGATGATATTCAGCAGCTTTTTTTGCTATTTCATAGGTGGAGGCTACAGCTATCTGGTCATCCCGGTCAATGAAGTCAATCTTAAGCCCTTTGATACCCATTTCGTTGTATAACGGAAAAACTGCATCCATTTGTTGTAAAATTGCATACCATGATGCCCAGAGAATTATACCCACGCCTTTTTGCTTTCCGTATTCAACCAGTTCCGGAAGATTAATGGCGGGATTCGCCTTTGACAGGTCATTCCTTGCTGACCATCCTCCGTCAAGAATAATATATTTAGCATTATTGGCTGCGGCAAAATCAATGTAATATTTATATGTAGGAGTGTTCATTCCTGCCCTGAAATCAACATGGGAAATATTCATTGCATTCCACCAGTCCCATGATACCTGACCTGGTACGATCCATGAAATATCATCAATTCTCGGTGGTGAAGCCAGTTTCTGAACAATATCGTTGTTTAATAATTCCTTATCCTGTTCACTGATCACTATTACACGCCATGGAAAACTACGTGTACCGGTTGTCCTCGCTAGGTAATCTGCCCTCACGACAGGGATATAGTTGATTCCAATCTGTTTTTCTTCGAGCGGATATGGTGCAAAAACACCTTTAAATCCTTTTCTGGTATTATTGATATCCAGGAACATACCGGGATAATCTTCGAGATCAGCCTCAATAATAACCACTTTCTTTCCATTTCCCAGATCAACCAGAAGAGGAAGAAAGGCCAATGAATCTTTCCTGAATTGGGAAATATTTTGTTCAGTATAGAGTGACTCGAAAGAGCAGTTAAAGATCCTGCCATCCCTGTAATCCCACATATAAGGAATAAAAGCTTTATAATCCTCAGTAAAGTTGAAGTTAGCTTCTTCATTTTTAACAATTACCTCACCTTTTTTCTTGGTGAAAAAACGGTAAGCAACAGCGTCATTATATACTCTGAATATTATTCCGTAGTTATTCCTGCAATTAAGAGTAAGCTGATTATACTGATCGGTGATCACTGCTTTCTTATAATTTATGGCATTGATCACTCTATCAATTTCTTCTGTTCTGGATGATCTGATAACTGGATTTTCTCCAAGCACTTCACCTCCCTCCAGCTGCAGGGACATAATCGAAGGCTCAATTATCTGTTCCCCGTTATGCTGTACTGACCATTGAAACTTAGCACCAGCTTCTATATTCAGAGTGATGCTTCTGTCTGGTGATTTGATTTCAAAATTCTTGGTTTTTTGTGCAATGAGTATTATCGAACTCATCAGCGAAACAAATATCAATACGAAAATCTTTTTTTTCATCCTGGTTATATCTTAAAGAGGTTCTTAACTGCGAATAAAATTAAATAAATAAATAATAACAGGACAGGGATCCGGTTCTATTTTGGCATGTGGGAAAAGCAGCGTATTGTGAATGGGTGTATTATTTTGTACTTTTGATACTTAAAACTGAAAGAGCGGAAAATAAAATTGTAAATGGCAGAAAATAATAATGAAAATAATAAATATCTTCTCTATTGTACCTTTTATGACCTTGCAGAATACAGAAAGTCAATACTCTTACTTAAACGGGAAGGAATAGAATTTCAGATTGTTAATAAATCCAACCCAATGAATTACCATGTTCCGTCCAGTACTTATATTGAGATTGAATTGTTTATAAAAACTTCCTGCTTCTATAAGGCAGACAAAATATTGAAGACTTTTCATGAATAGAATCATAAAAGTCTTTTATTTCATTAATTCCAATGTAAGCTAAAGTAACGATTCTGATTTAAAGAGACACTGGTTCCCAGCTTTTTTCCCTCCCTGTTCAGCATCTTTAAAAGCCATTTGGTATCAGGTAAAGAGGCGTGGTTAAGGCGTAAGTTACGGATCTGCATAGGTGCCATTATCATCGATATCAGTCTGCCGTTTGAGGGGTCAATGGTTGGAAAATACATCAGGGTAAGATCGTCACGGTAATGCTCATAACCGCTGATACCTTCATAATCATTGATAAAATCACCGGCTCCGTAAAGGATAAGCTTATCCTTATATATCTCGATACCTTGCGGATGATGTGATGAATGTCCATGAATAATATCAGCAGAGGCATTGTCAATCAACCAGTGAGCAACATAACGTTGGCGATCAGGAATATCATAACCCCAGTTACCTCCCCAGTGGATAGAAAATATAACAATCTGCCCGGATTTCTTTGCTGACTTTACCTGGCCACTGATCCTGATCAGAGCCTCATCGTCAGGTATATGAAGTAAATTCACTCCCGGACTTTTAGCGGTTGCTGCCCAGTTTTCAGGAACACCGCTTGTAGGAGATCCAAAAGCAAAGATAATCATGTCATATTGCCCTGGTTTTAACTGAACGCCTTTGCCGGCTTCACTTAGATTAATACCTGCTCCGGCGTAAGCGATACCAGCATCTTTAAGGACCTGGAGGGTTTCGAGAAGTCCTTCATATTCCCAGTCAAGGATATGGTTGTTGGCCACGGAACAGAAGTCAATCCCGACACTGGTCAGAACTTCAACATTCTTGGGATGCATACGGTAATTTATTCCTTTTCCGGGCCATGGCTTATTGTGAGTGGTGATACTGGTCTCGAGGTTGATGATTTTGTAAGCGGGTTTCAATTGTTCCCACACTTTAATTGCATCACCCCATATATAGGAATAAGAAACCGGTTGCCTGACGGGACCATTTTGCGTCTCTGCCAGACGGACATATACTCTTGCATCCTTTACATAAGACTCGTAGATTCTGGGATTAACTGAATTAGGTAAAATCTGATCAATACCTCTTCCAGTCATCACATCACCACAGAGAAAGAGAGTAATACCGGCTGATGATGACCGGTTATGGTCTTTCATAGCTTTATCAATTTGTTCCTGATATGGAGTTGAATGAAAAAGTAATACAAGTGCAATAAGAATTTGTATTAAACGCATATGATTTCAAGGCTTTTTAAAATCATCTTTCAAATATGATATCTTCTTAATCTACTTAAATCTACACAAAAATGTTATATTGGAGTAGTATCCGGGCGTTTTTAACCATATCCGGAATCAATTCAGCAGTAATCGCAAACATATAACAGAAGCATTACGTGCAGGTTAATTTTATGATGCATGGAATGATCAATGAACATAAAATTTGTTTATTTGTTTAATATTGAGTAACTTTGATATAAAATTGGTATAAAAATAGTGCAACCGTATGTGTGAAATATAGGAGGTCTCTATTATGAAAAAGCTTTTATTACTGGTACTGACGGGTATGCTCATCTCATGCAGTGCATTAAGAAGATCTTCAACTTCATTAGAAGAAGAAGAACTATTAATAACAAGAAAATTCGTTGGTGTTTATATGGATTACCGTCATACTGGTCCGGAATCCTTTGCAGGACCCAACATTATCTGGATAAAAACATCGATGGACAGCATATATGGTAAAATATCTGCATATGGTAAAAAATGTGATTTTTCACCCGGCGACAGATTATATATGAGAAGAGCATACTATACTCCCGGTGGGGTTTTTGGATACTGGGAGTATCACATTGAGAATGATTCCTCGTTATATTACAAGTTAAGTGAATTCCAGCATGATAATGAGGTACCAATAGAAACCTGGTTTTAATGAATTACTGATTTTGGAGGACTACTGATAAAAAACATCAGCTAAAAACACATAATCTTAATTTCTAAGTCCTCTGCCAATAATTTCCTGAACTTATCCCCCCCAAATCCCTACTCTTATGGATAAGAGAAGGAAGAGTAATATGCACTATATTAGCAACATAGTTCTGGGGCTGTTGAAAAAGGGTGAACTGATGTTTTTCAATCGGGTACACTTTAGGGATAATTAAGGAATTTACAGTTCTTTGAACAAAAATTTAGTAGAAATAAATTAAATATTATTTAAATAATTAAGAAAAATATAATTTATTATAATAATTTATTAGTTTTGTGACTATATAACTTAAAATTCTAAAAAGATATTTAGTTATGGATGTTCAAGCCTCAGTTTTAAACAATACAATTGAAAAACAGAATGTTAAAGTGCTGGAGATGTTGTCAGAAAGAGGGAAAAATATCTTCTTTCCAAAACTTGGAATTCTGTCACAATCTGCGCAGGCAAAAGGGAAAAATATTAATTCTACTATTGGAGAAGCTGTTGAGGATAATGGTTCTTCCATGCATCTTTCTCAATTTGATGAACTGATAAAAATACCAGGGAATAATGTCTTTCCTTATGCTCCGAGTTTTGGCAAGAAAGATTTAAGGGAGATCTGGAAAGCATTTATCTATAAGAAGAATCCGTCATTGGAGGGCACTGTAATAAGTACACCAATTGCTACAAATGGAATAACTCATGGATTGAGTATCGCAGCTTATATGTTTGCAAATGAAAACGATAATATTATTCTTCCCAACCTTTACTGGGAAAACTATAATCTGATTCTTGACAACGGGTATAGTGCAAAGATTCGATTATTTGAACTATTTCACAACGGAGGTTTCAACATAAGTTCTTTTACGAAAAGGATTAACGAAATTCAGCAGGAAAAAGTGATAATATTGCTGAATTTTCCCAATAATCCTTCAGGTTATACCCCTCTTAACGATGAAATTAAATTGATTGTTAATGAGATACACCATCTGGCATCAAAGGGAAAAAAGGTTGTTGTTCTGATTGACGATGCTTATTTCGGACTGGTATATGAAGATCAGGTTTTCAAAGAGTCTATCTTTACAAGAATTGCGAACCTGCATGAAAGTGTGCTGGCCGTAAAACTGGATGCTCCAACTAAAGAAGATTATGTTTGGGGATTCAGAGTTGGCTTTATCACTTATGGTATAAAGAATGGAACGCCTGAATTATATGAAGCTCTGGAGAACAAAACCGGAGGAGCCATTCGTGGTAATATTTCCAACATAAGCCATTTATCCCAATCCCTGCTTCAGGCTGTGTATTCACATGAAAACTATAATGCAGTGAAGGAAAATAAATATGATATTTTAAAAACACGGTACAATATTCTGAAAGGTTGCCTGCAACAATCAAAATACTCTGAATATTTTGAGCCATTGCCTTTCAATTCGGGCTATTTTATGTGTATAAAAATTAAGAAGGGAATAGATACCGAAAATTTGCGAGCAAAGTTATTAAATAAATACAGCACAGGTGTTATTGCTCTTGGAGAAGTTATAAGACTGGCTTTTTCAGCAGTACCTCAATCGAAGATACCGGAGATGTTTGAGAATCTGTATAATGCCTGTAAAGATCTGGATAAGAACTAAATCAAGTATGTAAATTCTAATATTAATTATTAATAAAATGAAAGTAAATCGGAAATTAATCAACTGGGTTAACGAATGGGCTGCATTATGTCAGCCTGAGAAAGTACATTGGTGTGATGGTTCAGATTCTGAATATAAACATCTTCTGGATGAAGCGACAGCCATGGGAAGTTGCATTAAGCTTGATGAAACCAAGAGGCCCAATAGTTTTTATTTTCAGTCAGATCCCAGTGATGTGGCTCGTGTGGAGAACAGAACATTCATCTGCACAGAAAAAAAAGAAGATGCCGGCCCCACAAATAATTGGGTTTCACCCGTTGAAATGAAAGCAACTTTGCGAAAGTTCTATTCCGGCTGCATGAAAGGAAGAACATTGTATGTTATACCTTTCAGCATGGGTCCTTTAGGTTCAAGAATAGCTCACATTGGTATTCAGTTAACTGATTCTATATATGTAGTTGTTAATATGAGGATAATGACACGGATGGGAGAGGCTGTCCTGGATGTTCTCGCAGACGGGGAATTTGTTCCCTGCATACATTCTGTCGGGGATCCTCTGATGCCCGGACAGCAGGATAAAAAATGGCCCTGTGCTCCTATTGAACAAAAATATATCTGCCACTTCCCCGAAACTAAAGAAATATGGTCTTATGGAAGCGGATATGGAGGTAATGCACTTCTGGGTAAAAAATGCTTTGCTCTCAGAATTGCTTCATATATGGCAAAAAAAGAGGGCTGGATGGCTGAACATATGTTGATTATGGGAATAACTAATCCGGATGGTAAAAAGAAATATTTTGCAGCAGCTTTCCCCAGTGCTTGTGGAAAAACAAACCTTGCAATGATGGTTCCCAATCTTCCCGAATGGAAGGTTGAATGTGTGGGTGATGATATTGCATGGATGAAATTTGGAGAAGATGGCAGGTTATATGCCATCAATCCAGAGTATGGCTTTTTTGGTGTTGCTCCGTTAACATCAATGAAAACAAATCCGAATGCCATGCTTTCATTAAGAGAGAATTCCATTTTCACCAATACTGCACTGACTCCGGATGGAGATATATGGTGGGAAGGTATAGGATATGATGCTCCGGATGGTACAATTACATGGACAAATGAAAAATACGATCCTGAAGGAGGCAAACCTGCAGCACACCCCAATGCACGCTTTACTGCACCTGCCAGTCAATGCCCGGTTATCGATCCTTCATGGGAAGATCCGAACGGGGTTCCAATCTCGGCATTTCTGTTTGGAGGCCGTCGTTCAACAACGATTCCTTTAGTACATGAGGCATTTGACTGGAATCATGGTGTTTTCCTTGGTTCAATGGCCGGTTCTGAGGTAACTGCTGCTGCTATTGGATTAAAAGCGGGTGTACGTCGTGATCCTTTTGCAATGCTGCCGTTTACGGGATATAATATGGCTGATTATTTTGCTCACTGGATAAATACCGGAAAAGTGGCTCCGGATAAGAACGCCCTGCCGAGAATATTTTATGTAAACTGGTTCAGGAAAGATGAAAATGGAAAATGGCTATGGCCGGGTTTTGGCGATAACATTCGTGTACTGAAATGGATTTTTGAACGATGCGAAGGTACTGCACATGCTGTTGAGACACAAATAGGGTATATTCCGGATGCTGAAAGTATTGACCTCAGTGGGTTGGAAAAACTGGAAGTAAACCTTCCAAAGTTGCTTTCAGTAGAGAAGGATAAATGGATAGAGGAGATAGAATTAATAAGGGAGAATTATGAAAAGTTTGGTGAACGTCTTCCTGTTGAATTAAATAATCAACTTATTGCACTTGAAAATCGATTCAATACGTGAAATACAGTATTCATTTCTTATTGACTTATTTTTATAGTATCCAATTGTCAGACTGATTGATAGTATTTATGTTAAGGGTATTAATTTTTCTCTTGTTGATTATAAAATCCTGTTTTTTATTTTCTCAAGGGGCAGGAACTATCAACACATCAGGTTTTGAACGCTATAAGCAATTGAACGAAAAAGAGCTGAGGTTACCTGAGTTTAAGGATAGCGATGAGGCTTTAAAACTTAAGCTCCTTCAGCTTGATGTTATTAATAAAAGCAGGAAAGAATTCAAAGCACCGCCTGTCAGACTTGATATCCTCGTTTCAAGAGTTGCCAATAAGATGTGTCGTGAAGCAGCAGAGAATAATTACCTGTCACACTGGAACCTTGCAGGTGAAAAGCCATATCACCGGTATGCCCTTGCCGGTGGTTATGACCATGTTACAGAGAATGCCTTCGGAGAATGGACCAGTGGCAGGTATAATATCTCGAATTCATTCATCGGGGAAATGATGAAAACCGGTCATGAAAGTTTTATGGCAGAAAGAGCCCCCAATGATGGCCATAAAAAGAATATTATTGATAAAGCTCACAATTTTGTTGGCATTGGCTACTTTATCACTAATGATGAGTTCAGATATTATGAAGAGTTTATTGACAGATATCTTGAGTTTGAAAACATACCGGCAGAATTAAAGATAAATGAACCAGGGAGCATAACTGTTAATACAAAAGGGGAAGGTTATTTGTATTACCTGATAATTTACAGGGAGAAATTTCCAGGACGAATGAGAGTCTCTCAACTTTCGAGAAAAGGAAGTTATGATGATTACTCAAACGAAGATTATCTGAAAATACCTGCCTGGGATCTGGCCCGGTACAGGAATGGAAGTACATACAGGATACCTCTTAAATTCTCAAAAGTGGGATTCTATTACATTCACATTTTCATTGACAAGGAAGAAAATACCGGCTCCTTGTCGCTAAGTACCAAAGGAAAAGCAAATGTGAGTGGCATAGTAATAAAGGTAATACGTTGATAATGAAGAGACCATGGGTTGTAACAGATACATTCTGTCAGACTTCTTATTCCGGCAGGAAGTATCAACGTATTAAAATACGGTTTTTAATACGTTGAAGAATTTATCAGCCTTATTTAGGTACATATTAAAATATGCGTTGGCGTCTTAACCGCACAAAGAGTTTAAATTATAAATAGTAATTTAATGAATTATATTACTATTTTTGCCTATAAGTTGTGAAATTATTATTCAATAAATCTATAAGCTTATGAAAACTTTGAATTTCAAGTGGCTGTCAATTATACTTGCCTCGTTGGTATTAATTGCCGGTTGTAATAAGGAAGATGAAGAAGAAATATCAGATTTTGTTGGGAATTTTGTCATCAGTAAAGCTGAATTGGCAGAAGAATTAACTGTACCTACTGAAGAAGCAGGAAATGTTGCTGTTCCAGTTGGTACAGATATTACGCAAGCAATACAAACGGCGTTGTTGAGTGCAGTAAACTGTTCTTCTCCTGATAAATCATATGTTGAGTTAAGAGAAGACAATTCATTGTATTTGAGTTGTGAAGAATTAAATCCATTAAATGCTGGCACTTGGGAAGAATTGTCTGCTACATCATTAAAACTGAACATGAATAGTACAGCCATTCCTCCTGCCGGATTTGTTTTAACGGTAACAGATATTGTGAAAGATGCAAGCGGATTAACCGGGATAACCAGTGTGCCATTACCAAAGGCGATGATTTCAGATATTCTTACTTCTTTACAATTAACCTTAAGCGCTTCTGCCCCTGATGTTTTTATGGTAAAAATTTCAATAGAATTCATGGAAAAATAATGACGCAGCAATTCTCTAAATAACTTCTCACTTTTGGTGAAGATTATGTTCCTTTTCATTTAATGGTACTAATCTCGCAAAAATGGGATAAAGATGTGTCATCTTTTTTTATTTCTGAATTACAAACTATACTGTTCAATTATAAACCAGTGATTAAAAGGATTTTTTAAAGTTGATTTAATTTGTAGTTCACTTATTATATTCCATAATATCCTCATAAACAAGACTGATATAGTATAAACCGCCAATCTTGGCACTGCCAAAACTGGTGGTATAATAGTTGTTTAAAATATTTGATCCTCCCATTTTAAATACTGTTTTAATTGCAGAAAGCTTGTACGAAATATGAGCATCAAGTGTAGTAAATGCTGGAATTTCTGCAGCACCAAAACCTGACTCCCACATAAAGCTATTTTGCCAGTGAAAATTCAGATTAAATCCAAGGTTTGGAATGATAGCATGGTGGCCGATAGACAGGTTTGCACGGTAATCCGGGGAATTGAAACCAGCCTCCACACCAGGCTCATTAATGCCTTCCATCAACTTATTGTAGGCCATATTGCTTCTGATTAATATGCCGATGGGCGTCATGTAATCCAGACCCACTGCCCATCCGAATGATGAAACCGGTTGATCGGTTGTAAAAAAAGTCTGGTAAAGCATATCTTTTGCTGTTCCTGCATCTTCTGCTAATTGAGCCACTAGTTGAATTGCTTCAAATCCCTTGTATTTATTATAAAAAGCATAGGTATCCATAAATAGTTTTTTCCCAAGAAACAGTCCTTTGTATCCGATCTCGGAGGAGGCAACTTTCTCAGGACTTAATCCCGGCAATACAATCGGGCCATTCTCCGTGATTGGTTTGTCTTTGACAGGATTTCTTCCCGACATGGGATATAGTGGAATCGAATTGAAATTATACTTGTTTTGAACTTTGGGCATTCCACCTATTGTTCTGAATATCCCGGCACTTACGTCCACCCATTGATCGGCAATAGAAGGAAAACGATAAGCCGTTTGAAAGGTTCCTCTTATACTATGCTCCATTTTTTTATCCAGAAAATAGACCAATGAAAATCGAGGTGTGTATTGTGCCTCGAAATTTTGGTTTTTATCGAACCTGAAAGCACCTGTTACTCTAAGATGGTTATTTATAAAGTTTTTATTGATTTGAACAAATGAGCCAAACTGATTAATGGTAATTGGATTATCCGGTTCATCAATAAAAACAGTACCATTACTGTTAACAAAATAAAAACGGTTCGAAGCACCAACCTGCATCTCCATAAAGTGAATAAGGTGCGAAAAATTATACATCCCCTCAACCTGATAGATTTTACTATTGTCAAAAACCCTGGCTCCACCTTCGTCGATGGGATTAGAAGTAATTTTGTTCATCATTGTATTAAAATCACTGGTGCCATGAACAGGAAAAGCCGGTTTAGATAAGTCAAAAATAACTCCTGTTTTCGGATCTCTGTTGTCCGACACCAGGCGCGCAAATTGGTGGGCATTATTCATATCGCCCGTAATAAGTGCAGTTTGTGTATATGCTGTCAGATAATCTGAAAACCACTCTTCTGAAGGTTTCCATTCTTCGTTTAATCGCAGTGCAGCACCTCCAATATCATACGATGAACCTGAATTTTCGATCACACCCCATGCTCTGAGATAATAATTAGGATTATTTACTTCGATTTTTCCGGAAAAGATACTGAATTCACATGCTGCAAAACGATTCTGAGCAGTATATACACTTGTACCCTGTGCATAATTAGCTTGTGCAATTGCTTCTGTACGTTCATTAATAAAATAATGCAGCGATCCTGCAAATCTGAGGTTTCTCGTTTTATCATCAGCTAAGTCACTTTCTATCCAGGCTGTTCGTGTAACCAGTTGATCCGGAAAATATTGCATTGCTCTGTTAAAAAGTTCTTCATATTCCGGGGAACCCGGTATTATACCTTGAGATTCAGCAATACCATTAATAACCTGGGGGCCTACATCTTTCAGGTTCAACGATACCAATGACTCATCACCATAGGTATTTACCCCATCGTAACCAGGATTTGAAAGTCGGTTTAATGATGGATCATATAAGTCAGTTCGATCTCTTTTATCATCTGCATGCCAATCGGTTGCATTTAGATATGAACCTGTAATTTTAAGCCCCATTCGATTACTGAATGCCTTGGCATATCGAAAATTCAGATCGAACATTGGAGTTGGATTATCAACAGTCTGGGAAGCAATGTTCATTATACCTGACTGAAATGAAACCGATAGTCCCTGATATTGAAACGGATCTTTACTTTGCATTACCAGTGTACCATTCATTCCACCAGGTCCATACAGGGCAGTAGAAGCCCCCACCACCATTTCCAGACTTTTAACATCAATCTGCGACAATCCAAATATGTTACCAGCAGAGAAGCTCAATCCGGGGGCAATGTTCTCCACGCCATCAATAACCTGGTTCATTCGGTAATTGGTATAATCGTTGAATCCCCTCGTATTGGGTAAACGAAAAGTAAGGCCATGTACATTCATATCTACCCCTTTTAACTGAAATAAACCATCGTAGAAGTTCGCTGCAGAAATTTGTTTCAAATCACGCAAATTCATTTTCTCGATACTAACCGAAGATCTTAAAATATTTTCCTCGATACGACTGGCAGAAATTATGACTTCCTGCCCTAATAAAAATTGTTCTTCCATCTTGATATCAAGAAATGTAGTTTCATTTGTCACTTCAATATCCTGAGAGACAAAACCTACATATGAAATATGTAAAACCAGGGGGGGCGGTATATGGGTCTTAAGCACAAAAATACCATCATTTCCAGTAATAGTTCCATATACATTATTTTTGATAGTAATATGAACGCCAATCATTGATTCACCCGATTTAGAATCAGTAATTTTCCCTTTGATTTCGTAGCTTTGCGCTGAAACTGAGTTTAAAACCAGATTGAAAATCGAAAAAGTTAATAAGTAGGATATTGCTTTCATAATTTAAAATGAGGAAAGTACTAATTTAATTTCTAATATGAATATCAAATCCATTATTTCCTCCATGAAATGGTTTCATGTAAATCAATGAATTGAATCCTTAAAAATATGAAAGATACATCGTCTATATCTGCCAAAATAACATATTTGTTAATACGGTTATTTACAGCATCTTCGTGGATGGAACCGTAATCATCTGAAATGAACACTATTACGATAGTTATAATTTGCTTTTGTGTTCTTTAATCAAATCTGCAAGAGTATAAGATTCGAAGTATTTGGTAATCTGATTGTTCAAACCGATCCAAAACTCTCGCACACCACAGGTTCCTGAGAGTTGACATAAATAATCTGTTGAAATACAATCGACTATGAAAATACCAGGTTCAAAGGCATTATATATATCAAGAAGCTTTATTTCGGATGGTTTGCGTGAAAGTCTATATCCGCTTTTTCTCCCTTTATGATTGATTATCAGACCTGACGTTTTTAAAGAAGCAATAATATTGTCCAGATATTTGACAGAGATCCTCTGCCGCTCAGCAATATCCTTCTGAAAAACACCATTTTCCTCTTCATCAAGAGCAATCTCAAGCATTGCCCTGATTCCATATCTTATCTTTGTATTGAACTTCAATTTTCAAATTCTAGTTACTATCCCTGATATTTCTTAAAACAGAAACCAAATTTAACAATAATTTCATTCTTGACTTTCACAAGTCCTAACCATTTTACTGGAGGATCAATCTCATGATCTGTAAGTTTCACTCTGATTATACCACTAAGAATTTGGCTTTCATCATCAGTTCTTTCAATTTCACAATCTATATCATATTTCTTTGTCATACCAGCAACTGTGAGGGAGACCTCGTTCAATGTAACTGAATCCTCTTTATGGGAAACGATATCAGGGTTTTGAGGTATGGCTATTTCAAGATTAGGGAACTGGTCAACCTTAAGCAAAGTCAGAAAATCTCTATAAACAAACTTGTTGGCACATTTAAAATCCTTCACAGGAATTGTTATTCGGGATACGGATGTGTCATGTGTATAATATGGTTCTTTAGCGCCCATAACTGATAAACACCACTCCTTAAGATCATATCTAAAAAACAACCTGTTAATGTTAGTTTCTACAGTTATATCAATAAATCCGGATGAATAATTCGTTCTTTCTGATTTCAAACTATCATCCTCTCTGAAACTGACAAGCACAGGGAATAAAAGAATTAATATTAGTAAAAACTTTTTCATTTATTTTCCGATTGAATATCCATCTTGAGTGCAAATTTCTGAATCCAACACTATCTATAAAACAAGGGACCAATCCAGTTCGTTGGTAAAACGGACTGAGATTGTCCATTCAACAGTATCAGAATGAAATAGTAGTCTCCACCATTATTCCATTAAAACCTGCGTTTCCACCATATGCAACAAAATTGTTGTAATTCTGGTCGACGTATTCGGCTTTCAATAAGATATTTGATGTGAGGAACCATCCACCACCAATCTGTAATCGTTCAATTGAATTATCAGGATTATTTTTTGTAAAATTGTACCTTGCCCCTCCAAAAAATTGTTCATTCTTTCCAAGGTGCAACAGGCTTTCCACAGCGTATTGTGAATAAGAAAATTCACTGCCACCAAAAGCATGTGTTCCTTTAATTGTCTCATAAGTACCAAAAAACTCTATTCCTTTGTATTTCATAAACAGATTTACCATAAGTGAGTTATCCTTATCAGTAAAGCCAGGTCCCCAGTTACCTGACATATGGTTTTTTGAAGGATCCACATCATCAGCACTGTTATTTACCCTGTTCATCACCAGATAATAACGCGATCCCGTTCTGTCTCCATTATACAATGAACCAAAATGGTTGTTTGAAGTGTGGTATCCTGATAGAGTTGCCCTTAACCGAAAATTAGCGTTAATCTGTTTATCATATCCCGCTTTCCAGTAGAATGCCAGCTCTTCTTGAATATTATAAGGTGTATAAACCTGTGAATTAGAGTTGTAACCAACCAGTGCCGGTTTAAGTGTTCCAGTAGTAACTGCTCCCATCAATAAAATCCCTTTATTGCGATATAAAGCTTCAAACGCAGGTGCAGTAGTAAAGGCGTCAATGATATAGTTACCAATGAACATATTATTAATGACGTGTCCATTATCGGATCTGCGGAAATGTGCATCCCCGTAATTAAGTTCCATCACACCAACCTTTAAAGTCAGATAGTCCATTACTCTGTCGGTAAATTGGGATTTTATGAATGGCAGTTTATCAAGCAGCAAGTATCCTCCCTTGACCCACGCCTCAACATGATGCCGTGAGGATAGATAGGTGGTAAGGTTAACTTCAATTCCATCCGTAAGAATGGCTCTTATATTAAGATTTGCAGTAGGAAGGTTTATTCCTGCCCCAAGGGGAATAAGGGAACTGTCGGCATGATGTTTCAGTGCCTGATATTGCATTGCGAAATCAGCTCCTACAGATACCTTAGGCTTTTCGAGATTCTCTATACTTCCGGTAGATTTTTCGAATTGTTGCCCTAAAGCACTGATCATCAAAATATTTGATAAAATGATTGTAAATAATTTATTCATAACTACTATTTATTGATAAAGATTCAACTTAAGTCTAATCATGTTTTACTAATCAGATTCAGAGAAAAAGAAATTGATATTTTGTTACCTGTCTTAAGTGTTCCCAATATGGCTGTCGGAGGAGTAATATTGAAATCACTCATGCTCAGATCAAAAGATCCTTCGACATTTATTGTATTATCACCATTCAAGATGCCGGTGAAAGGAACCTCAACCTCATTCGTAATCCCTGCAACATATAGGTTACCCCTGAGACTTCCCTTGAATTCCCTGTTATCAGATATTAGTTCTGTTATCGTTAAAAGATTAAACCTTATTACCTGAAAAACATCCGCTTTTAATGCAGCATGGGTTTTCCTGTCCATTAAGGAGAAATTACTCTTAATATCGGCAGGTTTACAACTGAAATTTACTTTCTTAACGCTTCTTACTTGTGATCCTTCTGTATCAAATTCTGCTTCACAATTGCTTGATATTACATTCATATGCCAGTCGTGAAGATTTGAAGTACCATGTATTAAAACTTCATTTCCTTCGTCTGATAATTCATATGACTGGCCAAATGAGTTTAATGTGGATACTGGAATGATCAGTATCAATATCTTAATAAATAAGTATTTCATTTTTTTGAAAATTAATTCCTATAAATCCTATCGTATATATAGGACAAATATAATTAATTTTTGTTTATACTAAATTGTATTATTTAGTGTCATTATTTTCCCTTCACCACCTGTCTGAGCGGAAATCTTTTCCTTTTTGCTTTTTCAAATGATTCTTTCCCTTCTGAAAAAGCAAAAAAGGCTATTCCAATTGACCCTGCCACATCGAACCATGCAATGTCTTATCGTCCTCAGGATTCATCATACTGGGTTTACCCGCTAACTGGGCAGCAGCATCAATCCTGAATACCCCATTGGTTGCAATTTCTTCCCCCTCGGATAATCCATCTTCAACCACATAGAAATTGCCTGCTTCGGGGCCTAATGTGATTTCCCTGTAAAGGAATGAAGGCGTTTCCCTGTCCGGCACTTTAACATAAACAACAGCACGTTTACCTGTCCATAAAATAGCTGATTTTGGTATCAACAATTCGTTGGTATTTTTAGCAATTTGAGAGTGCAGCACACCATTGGCAAACATTTCGGGCTTTAATTCCCGCTTTGAGTTTGGTAGTTCAACCCTTACCCGGGCAATCCTTGAATCGGCGTCAATGAATGGATCAATGTACGTTACCTTGCTATCATAAGAATTACCGGGCAGTGATTGAATCGTAAATTCAATATGGTCGCCTTTTTTAATCCAGGGTAAATCACTTTCGTAAGCTTCAAACATTATCCAGACCTTTGAGAGGTCAATTACTTCGAACAATACAGCTCCTTCTTTTACATAATCTCCGTGGGCAACATGCCTTTGGGTTACTGTGCCAGTGATTGGTGAAAGCACATCAAAATAGATCTGTGACTCACTGTTTTCAATGATGTTATTTATTTGGACATCGGTTAAATCCCAGAGTTTTAGTTTGCTCACTGCTGCTTTGTAATAAGTTGGGTTGGTATCTTTAAACCGGATCGCTTCGAAAAGTTCTTTTTGGGCAGTAATCAACTCCGGTGAATAGATGGTAGCCAGTTTCTGACCTTTTACTACATCCTGGCCTGTGTAGTTGACAAATAATTTTTCAATACGGCCGCCAAACCGTGCAGTTAGTTCTGATACATTCCTTTCATCGGGTTTTACTTTACCCAGTAATGAAATTGACTTTTCAGGAACTCCCTTTGATACGATTGTGGTTTGGACATTTGCCAATTGCAGAGCCGATTCACTCATTTGTAATTCATCGGGAGATTCTTGTTCGTCATCTGAACTTAATGATGCTATTGGCACTAAATCCATTGCACAAATGGGGCATTGTCCGGGCTTATCCTGCTTTATTTGCGGGTGCATGGAGCAAGTCCAGATGATTTCTTGTTCTGTTTGTTCTTCGTGGCTGTGAGTTTCGTTTTTATCACTTCCTGAATTATGAAAAAACAACCATCCTAAGCTCAAACCAACAAGCAGTGTGATGCCAATTAATATGACTTCCTTTTTATATCTATTGATTTTCGTTTTCATTTCTTTGAATTCTTTAATTACCCATTAAATAGTGAATAAAAGCTTTTGCTGCCTGTTTGTCGGCTCTCGCCTTTTCAAGTTCAAGACTGTACTTTAAAACTTGTCTTTCCATGCGCAGCAATTCTTCAAATCCGGTTTTACCAGCTTTATAATCGGTTTCAAGGATACGGAGCGCCTTCATGACATAATTGGTCTGTTTTTTAAATAAGACTATCTGTCTGTCCGCATCGCTATATTCCTTATAAGCATTTTCAAAAATGGTTTCAAGCGTATTAGCTTTATCTGCCTGTTGTTCGGTATTGGCTTGTTGCAGGTAAACCGCTTCCTCAACCATTGCCTTATACTTATTGCGATACATGGGAATAGTAATCCCGATTTTCGGGAATATTATTGCATCCCTTCCGCTTAGATTGCCTGGAACCATTAAATTATCGGTATTACCAATGGCTATGTAATCCAATCCAATATTAAAAGAGGGACTACCAGATTTTTTGGCTACATGTTCTTTATAGTTCAGTGCCTCTGATTGAAAATCGAGTTTTAATAATTCGTGGTTTCCTTTCATTATACTGTCTTGCAAAGCAGTCTTATTGAGAAAAAAGCTATTGTTCCAAAGTGTGTCGGGCAAAATAATTTCCGAGTTATTATTTACATTCAAAAGGTTATTGAATTTCACCGTTTGTGTAAACCGTGTATCTATCAATAATGCCAGTTGATTTTCCAAATCAGCTAATTCCATTTCAATCCTTAAACCATCGACTGCCGAAACCTTGCCCGCCTCAATTTTAATCAGGGCAAGGCGGTTGAAGGAGTTCAGGATTTCAAGGTTTTCTTTTGTTATTTGGATTGCTTTTCCTGTAACATACAAATCAAAATACGCTGATTTAACTTCGTAAAAAAGTCTTGACTTTGCTTCTTCAAAAACTTCATATTTTGCTTTTGCTGATTGGATGGCAACATTCTCTTTGGCATTTAATGTACCAAACCATGGGAAAATTTGCGAAACAGAAAGACGGACTTCCTGCGGGCCATATCTTGTTTCAACAGATTGGATAAAATACCCGAATGCTATTTGTGGGTCGGGTAATGCTCCAACCTGAAGAATAACCTCGAGAGAGGCCTGATAATCCTTGAATTTGGCTTTTAATGCCGGATTATTGTTCGCTGCTGTTTCAATGTACTGATTCAATAATTCCTGTGAATACAAGCGGATACTTAAGAGTAGAAACAGCAAGCCAAGTATATATTTCATGTTTTTCATTTTCTTACTTTTTTAATGTTTTTAACATTATTTCTAATCTTACTCTCCTGCCACATGGAGTACAACACCGGAACAATAAAAATGGTCAGCGCCGCTATTAACATACCACCGACCGTGGGAATTGCCATAGGAACCATGATGTCAGAACCTTTGCCTGTGGAAGTAAGCACGGGCATTAAGGCAATGATGGTGGTGGCTGTTGTCATTATGGCCGGACGAACCCTTTTTAAACCAGCTTCCAACACGGTTGCCCTGACTTCTTCTATGCTTTCAGGTTCTTTTTTGTCGAATAACTGTTTCAGGTATGTGCTTATCAGAACACCGTTATCGGTGGCAATTCCAAACAAGGCTATAAATCCGACCCATACAGCAACACTCAGGTTAATGGTATGGATTTGGAACATGTCCCTAAAATCAATTCCGCCGATGGAAAGGTTCATAAACCATTCCTGGCCATAGAGCCAAAGCATGATAAACCCACCTGAAAATGCGACTAATATACCTGTGAGAATGAGGCTTGAAGTGGTTACCGAACGGAACTGGAAATACAGGATAAGGAAGATAACAAGAAGGGCTAATGGTACAACTATCATCAACCTTTTGGTTGCTCTTACCTGGTTTTCATAATTCCCTGTGAAAATATAATTTACACCAGCAGGAATTAACAGGTCGCCGCTTTCAATTTTATCGTTAAGGTATTTTTGGACATTCTTAACTACATCAACCTCCGCATAATCTTCCAGTTTATCGAAAATCACATAGCCAACCAGGAAGGTATTTTCACTTTTAATCAATTGTGGTCCCCGTGTATAGTTTATTTCAGCCAATTCACCAAGCGGAATCTGTGAACCGGATGGTGTTGGAATCAACACTTTTTTAAGGTCTTCGGGATTATCCCGGTATTCCCTTGCATAACGTACACGCACCGGAAAACGCTCACGGCCTTCTACCGTAGATGTTAATTCCATTCCACCAATAGCACTGCCCAAAACCGATTGAATTTGTTTTATGGTAAGTCCATAGCGTGCAATTGCCTTTCTGTCAATATCAATTTCAAGATAAGGTTTACCAACCACCCTGTCGGCAAATACCGACGGGGGAGATACTCCTTCGATGTTTTTAAGGTGTGATTCTATCTGGTAACCAACCTGTTCAATGGTTTTCAAATCGGGGCCAAATACTTTGATTCCCATCGGCGCACGCATCCCTGTTTGTAACATCACCAACCTTGTTTGAATTGGTTGAAGCTTTGGAGCAGATGTTAATCCAGGTATATTTGATTGTTTCACAATCTCATCCCAGATGTCATCGGACGATTTAATATGTTCCCGCCATTGCCGAAAATATTTCCCATACTTGTCTTTTATAAGTTCTTCTTTTTTAATCGACCTGTACTCATCCGTTGCAGGATTGTAGGTTGTACTGTCCTTTAATACAAAAGCCCCATCTTTAATCACTTTAAACCGTATCCTGTGCCCGTCTTCGTCAATGATATATTCGGATTTGTAATTAATTACATTTTCATACATGGATACCGGGGCAGGGTCTAAGGCAGAATTGACACGTCCCCATTTGCCCACGACATTTTCAACTTCCGGAATTGAATTGACTTTTTTATCCAGTAAGCGGATGACTTCAAGATTTTCCTCTATACCTGAATGGGGCATTGTTGTTGGCATTAAAAGGAATGAACCTTCGTCAAACGCCGGCATAAATTCTTTCCCAATACCCGGAAAGATCCCTGTTGCTGATTGATACGCCTTGCTTCTTTGCCATCCATCGGGGATAAACCCGAACATGATACCAAATCCCTGATAAATCAATATTCCAAAGAGAACGATGGCGATTGGGAAGCTCAAAAACTTCCATTTATTGGCCAGACACCAGTTTAAAATTTTTGGATAATAGCGGACAACACTCATCAACAAGCCAAGAACAACGGCTATTAATAGCGAAACAAATAGAAAATTGATAAAAAGACTGTTATTTGCTCCAAGCGGCATCCATTCATTACTTAAGAAATAAAGAACCACCAATAAGGTAATGCCAATGTTTATATAATTAATGAAATGTTTCTTGTTTTTCGGCCATTTCGGGCTAAAAAAATTATTTAATCCAATACCAATTAATGCAATGGCTATAATGGTATTGAAAAAGAGAGTGAAGATTAAGCCTGAGGTGATCAACACAATGATCCAAACTTTTCTAAGCCTGTCTTTATCAACCTTTATTGAAAATAAGAGATGTGCAAAGGTTGGTATAATTATCAGGCCGATTAACAAAGCCGAAAGCATGGCAAATGTTTTTGTGAAAGCCAAAGGTTTAAACAGTTTGCCTTCTGCTGCTTCCATTGCAAAAACTGGAAGGAAACTAACTATTGTAGTGGTTAAAGCTGTTACTACAGCAGGGGCAACCTCAATTGTGGCTTCGTAAATCGTAGTTAACAATTCTTTCCCTTTGTTTTCAACCATTTCAAGATGCCGGATGATATTTTCGGTAAACACCACGCCAACATCAACCATCACACCAATTGCAATGGCAATACCTGACAAGGCAACAATATTGGCATCCACACCAAACCGCCGCATGACAATAAAGGTCATTAAGACACCAATAGGCAATAAACTGGAAATAAGAAACGAAGCCCGAAGGTTTAACACCAGGATAATTACCACAATAATACTGATAAGAATTTCAAGTGTCAGGGCTTCTTCAAGTGTACCAAGTGTTTCTTTAATCAGGCCTGTGCGGTCGTAAAAAGGCACTATGTTTACTTTTGAAACTGTTCCGTCATCTAAAATTTTGGATGGCAAACCCGGTTCAATTTCCGCAATTTTATCCTTAACATTATTGATTACTTCCAAAGGATTAGCTCCATAACGGGCAACCGCAACGCCACCAACAGCTTCTGCCCCGCCTTTATCTAAACCACCTCTGCGGGTTCCGGGGCCATAAGTTACATGCGCCACATCTTTTAACCGTATTGGTACATTTTCACGGGAAGTCACCACACTCATTTCCAAATCATTCAGATTTTTAATGTATCCTAATGCCCTGATTAAATATTCAGCCCTGTTAAATTCTATGGTTCTTGCACCAATGTCAAGGTTGCTGTTTTTCACGGCATTCATAATATCGGTAATAGTTACCTTATGAGCTTTCATGGCATTTGGGTCAATATCAACCTGATATTCTTTGATAAATCCGCCAATGGACGCCACTTCCGCAACACCCTTGGCCGAGGTAAGGGAGTATTTAACATAGAAATCCTGTATGGTACGAAGTTCGTGTGGGTCCCAACCACCGGTAGGGTTCCCGTTTTTATCTCTGCCTTCCAGCGTGTACCAGTATATTTGACCTAAAGCCGTTGCATCAGGGCCAAGTGAAGGCGTAACACCTTCAGGCAAGGTACCCGGTGGCAGGGAATTTAGTTTTTCAAGTATCCGTGTCCTGCTCCAGTAAAATTCAATGTCTTCCTCAAAAATGATATAGATACTGGACAACCCGAAAATTGAATTGCTACGAATGGTCTTAACTCCAGGAATACCCAGTAATGACGTTGTTAAAGGAAAGGATATCTGGTCCTCAATATCCTGTGGCGAACGTCCCGGCCATTCAGTGTAAACAATCTGCTGGTTTTCACCTATATCCGGAATGGCATCAATCGGTACGGGATCGCGTGGAAAAAAGCCCAGGTCCCAGTTAAATGGAGCGTTTATAATACCCAGTGCAATGAAGACAATGAGTAAAAGAAATGTTACCAGCTTATTTTCTATAAAGAACCTGATTATTTTGTTTAACATTTTCTGTATTCTTAACAAATGATTTTTAAACCTGCTTTATTAATTATTGACTTATCTCTCAGATTTAGTTGTAAAATGTTTTCGGTGTACGGTTACTGTTGAACAGCAGCCAATACAAGAAGTAGATGATGAATTTTTATTACCCTGAATTTTTCAATTCTGCATTTGAAGAGAATCTGACATTGTCAACCATTTCTTTTCGAGATCCATTCCACAAACCGGACAGTTACCCGGCTTTGTTTCATGAACCTGAGGATGCATAACGCAGGTGTAATAAAAATTTTCATCCGGCTGTTCCACTACGGGATTCTTTTTTGAATTTGAAGTTGAACTACCGCAAGAGACAGCTGTAAATAAAAACAAAACTGTCAACGATGAGATTAATATTAACTTTTTCATAATTATAAGATTTAAAATTGAATACTTCTTAATTGACAAAATATAATAAAACCATCCCAGATGGGAGCTATAGCTCATCTGTTATCTAAAAAGAAGAGCAGAATATCAGATTTGGAAAACACAGATATAATCAAGCCTTACAGATGAGGCCTGAAGACTTCCGGGAGGGCCGGTATTTATATATAAAATTGTGGGATTAGGAGGTGAATGAAATGAGTGATTTCCTTGATAATAGAAATACTGAGCAAGAAATTGGTTTTCCCCGGGTATAATTGTGCCAGGTAGAGTAAAATTATTTATAATTTCAATTGTTGTTAGATGATCTTCACAACAAGAAGTTTCAAAATGGGTTCCGGATAATGGGCCACTAAGTTCAAAGTTTTCCATGCCACAGGAAGCTGGTTTACCTGACAGTGAAACCTTTGTAGCAGCAAGCCTGCCACTGCAATAGTGGGTAGCAACAGTAAAATGAGTTCCTGAAAACAGGATCACCAGAGCAAATAATATATAGACTCCTTTTTTCACTAATAGATAAACAAAATAAAGATTAAATAGTTTATGATGCTGATAAATCTTCTTCCTGTCGGAGTCCTGTAAACCATTGCCAGCATTAAAGAATTATTGAGATGTTCTGTGATCTGTTTCAGATTTGGTTCAATACCAATAATACAATAATAGTTGAATGCTCTGCAGGCATCTGCAATGGGTGTGGCTGATTGTAACTATGCACTTGTATTTCCAATATATCATTGTTAAGTTGCAAGATTCAAAATAAAATTGACTTTGGCTTAAACAAGGTATAACTTTGGATATTAAGAATTAAGTAAAAAAGTACTTTTATTGACTTGTTTTGCAAATAGTAGATCTTTATAAGACTGTATTTAAAACACTTATACGTTAAAGGGAAATTACGAATCCGAAAAAAGGAGGACAGAAAAGGCTATGTAATTATGTAAAATGACTATGGAATTAACAAACATATGGATGTACATCATTTGTGCACTTATTTGGATTGGTTTTATTTTGCATTGGATAATTAGCTCAATTCCAAAACGTAGAATTTTCGAAGTATATGCAGGATGTAGCATAAGTATTTGTTTAACATTGCTAATTTTTGGCTTATTCGGTTGGTATTCGAAAGCCATATCACAAATATTACAAATTATTGGAAGCATCCTAATTTGCATAACAATCACGTTAGCTTTAATCACATTCATTACTTTTAGCATTAAAGGTAGACCAGAAAAGGGAATTGAGGAGACGACTGTTTTAATTGACGGAACCATTTTTGGAGTAATTCGTCATCCGCTTTATTTGGGATTTGCTTTATGGGGAATAGGTCAGATATTAATCATCCAAAATGTTGCTGCTACGATATTGGGTATTGTAGCAATAATTTTCTCATGGATGGCATCCAGAAAGGAAGATGAATTTAATATCAAGAAATTTGGAGATAGTTATAGGGAGTATATGAAAAAGGTTCCCATGTGGAATGTTTTTAAAATATTAAGGAAATGATGTACTCACAACTCTTCACAACTTCATTGCTCGGTATTAGCGAGGCTGAGACTCAGATTTTGTAATTCATCCCTTTTATACTCTGTCCAATAATTTTTTTTACCTTTCGGGTTGTACACTTTTGAATATCCTTCCCGGTACACTTTTAGATATCATTGACAGAAGACGAATGTTAATGTAGTAGCTTTTACCTACATGTAAAATATTAGTACCTTTAAGTAACACTTCTTTATTCCGTATTGCTCCAATTAGATCAACGTTTAGAAAAAGTTCTGCCCGAGGTACTTTTTGTCCTATTCTAACAATTCCCTGATTATCACATGAATCAGCTGTAACTTTAATAAAATTTTCCATGGCATTGAATTTTTTGATTACTGGTTGATTTAGAAGTTTGATTTTATGAAACTGCTACATTTATCCGGACAGTAAATTAAGCTAAAAAAACTTAACATAACGGATTAATGTAGCAGTTCCAGACCTGGCCTGTTGATGATGATGGACAAATAATTAAAAGTGCCTATAACATTCAAAAATTGACAAGAAAAGAATAATCTGGGATCTGAGATATTTACCCGTGATGATGCAAAAGATATTGAAGATAAGTTTATCCAACTCAAAGATGTTATCCTGAGGGACTATTTCAAATTGACTGGTCCGGCATCAAAAGAATGGTTGCAGGGTGTTATTGGCACATTTTATTATAAGCAAGTTCCCGGAACAGAAACTCTGAATCAATATGTTAAGAGATTTTTAGCTGAAGCAATTTTCGGGAAGCGTCTTTGCTTTAGCGGTAAGACACGGAAAAATTATTCTACTGGTAGCATCCTCAATATTAAAGACTTTTCGCGGAGTTTTGACTTATATCAAAAAGAGGGGAAACGGATCCTTAATTTTGATGATATCACAATAGATTTTAATAACGACTGGCTGACATATTTCTATGAAAGGAACTGTGGAAGTAACTATACAGGTAAACATCTTAAGACGCTAAAAAACATCATGAGACAAGCCAGGGATGAAGGGCTGCATAATAATAACGAAATAGAGAGAAAAGCCTTTAGGGCAATAAGTGAGTATGTTGACAGTATATATCTGAATGAGGAAGAAATAACAAAACTTTAATTATTACACTGATTGTTATGAATTCACGTCACCGCCCTTCGGTCGGCTGAATGGATAGTTAGGCGATACGGTAGTAACCAGCTCTAATCTACTCCTAATCTCATTCACCCATCGGCGGAATGACCCCGAGTTGCTGCATCATGCCGAGATTATCCATGCTTGCCCAAACTTCGATGATCTTTCCGTCCACAATTCGGAACACCTCGATCCCCTTGATCACGATTCGTTTTCCTGTGGCCGGGATACCCATGAACTCGCCCTTGTGTGTGGTGTTCGCGGTCCAGACCTTCGTCACCTTGTCTCCTTCGGCGACAAGGTCGTCGGTCGTGATGCGCAAGTCAGGGAAGGCTGTGAAGTACGCCTGACAGAGTCCTTTATACTGCTCGTAATTCTGGTCCTCAGCAGCAAAGTGCATGATGAAGTCGGCGGTGTAATACTTTTCGAAAGCAGCTATGTTCTGCTTGTTCCAGAAATCCTCCGTGTAGGCTTGGATGAAATCCTTGTTCTTTTCTTCTATGGTCTTGAGTTCTTCTGTTTTTCTCTTTTCTTTGCTCCCACAACCAACCAAAACTACCAATAATGCTATTAAGCCAATTACAGTGATTAAAAAACTGAATGTTTGTCTAATTTTTTGCATTTCATACCTCCTTATTATTTTGTAATGTATAACTCACTACATGTCTAAGTTTGCTGGTATTTCTTACTACCGCAGTTTCGCCTAACATATATTCTGCTGTCAAATTCAATATATTATCAAATTTTTATCAAAATATACATAATGTCAATATCAAAGATAAAAAGAATATATGACTATCGGTAATCAATAACAAAAATAAACTAGTGCTTGAACCGGAGCAAAGCGGAGCTCGACGAAGCCAAAATCAATTATTTGCCCCAACCCTAAAGGGAGTAATTGATTTTGGCTGCGCCGAGCTCCTCCGCTTCGCGGAGTCGGTTCTTCGCACCCTTTAGGGTCAGGGGCTAACGAAGAAAATCAATAAAATTATGTTATTGATTCCAAGTACTCATAAAAGAATAAATTATAGAGTAGATTATGGAAATTAGCTGTAAAATATGCTTAACTTGTTGTCTTATACATCTTTTACTATTCCAGAATGAAAAGATCCAAGTTCTTAGACTGATAACAAAAAATGCCTCCTGCCATTCTTTCCGCCATTCATTTGCAACGCATTTTCTTAAAGATGGCCATGATATCCGTACTATACAGGAATTACTCGGTCACAAGGATGTCCGAATTACAATGATATACATGCATGTAATTAATAGATACACATTTAATGTTGGCAGCAGCATAGGCAATCGCGGTGGCAGGCTGCCAACCTCTAGCTTGTACGTTGGAAGTCCAGGTACATGTACAGATATTATTTTTCTTGCTGTTAGGTGTATGGTGAATGTCAATTCTGTCTAGCAGTCTGGTTTCTAATGCCTTACACATAACGGCCGTATTATGTGGTCGTAGCATGTTTTCTCGTCATGCAGTCACCTTATTAATTTTCATATAGTATTTCATATATCTTCTCTGCGGGTATTCTACATTCTTCATTGGTCAAATCAATGTTAAATGCCTCTGTAAGGATCTCTTTAACAAATTTTTGAATTTGTTTCTTCACCTCCACTGGCCTTCTGGACGTTATTTCTAAATCGATGTAAAAAAGTATATCAATTGCTTCAGTTTCATACTCATTTAAATCTTCAATTTTACTTGCATTTTCCCCAAGCGGATTCCAGTCATTTAAAACATGTTTTACCTTATTTAATATCTCATCTTCCATCGATTTGCCTATTATTTATATCCAATTGAATTTATTTCATCAACTCGGTTTTTGACCCACTCAATTAACCTCTGGTTTTTAAAATCAAACCATTTTTGACGATATGGTCCGGAATTATCCACAACCCACTTGAAGTTTTTGAAAGGATGTTTTTTATTTAAAGCATTTATTAAACTATTTAGTAATTCTATACTATCCACATTTTCAGCAAAATCCGCCATTATCTCAAAAGATTCATGGGATTCCATCCTATCTATCTCGACGTACTTATCCCAATTTTCATCTAGCTCATTTAAGAAATCTGCCCTTAGTTCTGTGTCATCGGTGAGCCAGGTATCAAAATCAGGGGCAGATTTAATTATACCTGTTTCTTTATTAACGAAGCATCTCATTCCGCAGTCAAGTTGCTCGGCAATCTCATTAATCTGTTCTTTTGTCAGTTTAATCATGGGTTGAGGTTAATGATCGGTAAAATCATCTGCTAAAATAATCTTTTTCCGTAAGTCAGGGTTGCCTTTTGTCTAGATAAAACAATTGTAATTGGTCATGATGAAAAATACTCTTAAGACCGTTATGTGGCGTAGCATTTTTTAAGTCCCGGTAAACGGCAATAAACCAGGCTTGCGAGGGTGGGCAAACTTGCAGATTGCGCTCATGAGCCGGTTTTGTAAATTTAAAAATACAAAACCATGAATTGCGACATGGAAGGAGGGTATGGCACGACTGCCCTCGCCGAAGGCAGGGTATTTTTGCAGTCCAAGTACAAATTTGATCGAGCATTACGAGTATCGCGCCGAAGGTCCTGACATGCGAAGCATCGTCAGTGGTACAAATTTTATTGAGAGCAGGAACAAATTGCAAAAACCGTGACAACTATGCCAGCCGAAGCTTTAGCGAAGGCTGGACAAATTACCTTTATTGTCCGTATTGGGTGTAGCTATTTATTAATCATGGTATTGACTTCAGATTTCAGTTTTGGCAGATGATTAGTGATTGTTCCCCAAATGATTTCATCTGATATTGAGTCATATCCGTGGATGATTTGATATCTTAATCCAATAATTTTTTTAGCATTTTCAATCGGGAAAGAGGGATCTTCTTGTAAAATTCTATTAATAGCCTCTCCAATAATCTCTAGATTTCTTTCGATTGCTCTTTTAAGAAGAGAATTTTTTTTATAATTATCATAAGTCCTGGTTTCGGTATCAAAATAGGATTCAATATCATCAATCGCTAATTTGATGTCATATAAAAGTTTAAGCTGTTTCTCTGTCATATACTAGTCTTTTTTCTCTGTCCAGAACTTTTCGGAATATTGGATTACGGATTGCCTGGTTTTCAAGAAGATCGATTTCTCTGCCAAGAAGATTTTCAAGTTTTTCTTTAAAATCAAAATAATTGTCTGCATATTCAAGAATATCGACATTGTCAAATTGAACTAGAAAATCGATATCACTATTATCATTGAATTTGGAGGTTAGTACGGATCCAAAGATATATAGTTCTTTGACTTTGTGCTGCTTACAAAGGTTAATTAAGGTGTCGATATTTCTTTCAATTATATCCATGTGCCAAAGATAGGAATTCTTTATTATTCGAGTATTTGGTGCGGCTATGTAAACGGTAAATAACAATGTACATTTTTTCGCAAACAGAAATGTACCAAAATCAGCAAATAACGATGTACAATTTTTAGCAAATAAGAATGCCCATTTTTTGTACATTGTAAGTTCCTGCTTACATCTGTGTTATTTTATTGGCAATATCCTGTAAAAACTCTCCAATTCCCCCTGGTTGTCGTAAAAATTCTATAAATGAGCCCGCTACTTTTGCAAGTAATGAATTACTACCCTTATAATAGTTAGCTGCTCCTATAACATATAGTATGAAAATTATATAAAGAATTGCTAAATACATTGCATGCTTATATTTCATTTTGCTATTAAAATAGAAAATAAGTAATGTAATAATGGTGACAGCTATAAGCATAAAACGAATATCAATTATTGTTGCACTTTCATCTCTAAAACTAATCTTATTACCTGAAATTAATAAAAATACCGCTAATGGTAATCCCATGCTTATTGTTACATCAAAAATATTTGAACCAATAACATTTGATAAGGCATCATCATAATTTCCTTTTTTAGCATCTTTTATTGAAATTATAGTGTCTGGCACACTACTGGCGGCAGCCACCAGTATTAAAGCAATGAATAAAGGATTAATCCCTAAGGAATCTGCAACACCTTTACAACCTTCAACAAGACCTGCACAACCAAGTGCAATAATTAATGTGCTAATAGTAAGCAATACCCAACTGCGTAAGACACGATATTTTTCTGATTTAAACTGATATTTTTCAAACCAGGAATCTGGATTATCATCATTATAATTTTTCTTATTATTAATTCCCGTTTTTGAAGAAAATAATGTGTATGATAAATAAACCAGGTAAAATAATACAAATATCCATCCATGCCAATGCGTTAAATAAAGGCTTGAAAGAAAAATTAGTAATAAAAATTCTGCTCCTAACAAAAAAAGGCCATCTCTAAGAATAACTTTTTTCGTAAAACTTATTTCTTTATTTCCACTTGCTAATACTACTAAAATTACAAGTAACGGTATAACAATACTGTTAAATATGGCTGATCCTGTATTCGCTCCAATGCTTGCAGCAAAATCTCTACCAAGATTTTGATGTGTAGCAAACGCAAGAAAGAACACAGTATTTAATAATTCAGGAAGTGAAGAGCCTATTGCATTAAGTGTAGCACCTTTAACGCCTTCATTCATATTACGTCCGAGAAAGTTTGTTGAAGCTTCAAATACATGACATGCTTTGGCGATGATAATTGAACAAAAAATCATTAAAACAATTCCTCCATACCAGGTATAAATAATATGGTCAACCAGTTCCATTAAATAATTATTATCTGTAGATCGTCAAAATAGTTAGGACAAAAGTTATGTGTTTTGCTAAGTGGTATTTTGTTAATTCTCATTGATTAAAATTAAGCATTTATTTCTTTTACCTGATTTGGTAATTCCAGTTTCCTTTCAATGTATTTCATTCTCCTGTCTTTCATGGTCCTGTATTTTGTGTTTTTTCGCTTATTTCGTATCTGATCATCCCTGCCGTAGTACACATCAGCAGGTATAAGATTATCCAGGGATTCATGATATCTTGCATATCAGAGGTAAAAGGTATTTTTATTAATCCCCAGGTTGAGTAATGTACGCTTAATCCAAGTTCCGGGTTTTCTACAAGATGGATAATCTCCATCTTTTCCTGCTGGTTAAAACGCATACCTCTTTTTTCTTACTCTAAGACAGTCTGGCTTTTTTTTAGATCATTGTATTTTAGCATCATCTCGGCCAGCAGGATCTTTAATTTTTCATTTTCTCGTTTTAAGTTCCCAACTTCATCTGATGTAGCTTCCCTGGTAATGTCCCCCATTAATCGCTTCTTACCAGCTTCTAAAAAGGATTTACTCCAGTTGTAATATAAGTTAGCATGAATACCTTCTTTACGGCAAATAGCAGCAATAGACTCCTCTCCCCGAAGGCCTTCCAATATGATCCTGATCTTTTCTTCTGCTGAAAATTTACGACGAGTTTTGCGTCTGATTTCTCGAACAACTTTTTCCGGACTTTTCTTTTGATTCATGGTGATTCATTTAGATGATTATAAAATAATAAAATCACCACTTAGTTTATACAATTATTTGGTCCAACTTACTTTGAAGTTATACAATCACTTGACCTTAACGGGAGTTTGTCTAAGAACCTTTTTTCCGGATGTTTTTCCAGTCAGTTTAAAGCGTTTTAAGCGATGGTTGTATTTGCTCCTGATAAAGTAAGCTATAAACATAAACCCCACATCAGCACTTGCCCGGTTTATTCCCTCTTTGGAAAGAATATAACTGAATCCCCATTGTCGCTTGATCGTTCCAAAGGGATGCTCTGCAATAGCCTGACGACGTTTATATAGCTGTTCTTTCTCGATGATGTTTCTGCGATTTCTCTCGTAGTATTCAGCATAGATACTTCTTTCAATGAGTCTTCCACTTTTTGACCTTGTACATTTCATCCGTACCGGACATGATTTGCAAGCTTTAGTTTTGTACTGTTTAAATGAGATCAGGATGTTTCTTCTACCGTGAGTTTTATACCACTTCCCGTTTGTTTTCATTACTTCACCCCGGGGACAGGTGTATGTATCTGCCAGAGGATTATACTTAAAGTGTTCATAGTTGTATGCTTGGTCAGGTGCCTGACTGGAAGAAGGGACTCCTGGTATAGCTACAATTGTTTCTATCCCAAGATCCTGTGCTGTTTTTAACTCTGAACCGGTGTGGTATCCTTTATCATATAATGCTGTGAAGTCATTTCTCCTCAGTATACTCTTAGCCCTTTGAACCATATTCCCCATCGCTTTGCTGTCGTTCTGGTTGGTCACTTTGTAATCGATGGGAATGTTGTTTTTTGCATCAACAGTGGCTTGAACATTATAGGCTACCTCTGTGATATTATTCCGGATCATTATCTGTCGGCTCTCCGGATCTGAAGTAGAGACTTGGGCTTCTCCACTTTCTTTGAGTTGCCTTTCGATTTCCTTATACTGGTCTTTCCTGTCCTGCTGCTTTTTAATCTCTTCCTCTATCTGTTCTTTATCATCACCATCGTGTTCTGCAAGTGCCCGGGTGTACTCTTCAAGTTTGTTATCTATATAGGCTATATGACGATCTATTTTTGCCTTGTGGAAATTGTTCTTCTTGCTGTTTTGTGCCCGGAATTTGGTACTGTCACCTGCAATAAGTTTTCCGCCGATCAGGTCAAAATGACGGGCAATCTTCACGGTTGACCGGAAGACTTTCTTTATGGCTTTCGGATTCTCCATCCTGAAATTGGCTATAGTGTTGTGATCAGGTTTAAGGCACTTTAAAAGCCACATTACTTCAATGTTCCGTTTGCATTCCTTCTCCAGATCCCTTGTTGTCCGGATTTTATTCATATACCCGTAAATGAAAAGCTTGAGTAGATCAGCAGGATGATAAACCGGCCGGCCGTTTTCAACAAATTCCGTTCTGAATCAGTAATCTTTAATAGAAAGACTCTCAACAAAAAGGTCGATAATCCGGACTTCATTATTGGGATCAATGGATTGGTCCAGTGAAACAGGGAAAAGATTGATTTGATTTCTGCTGTGTCCTTGTATGTATTTCATGTAATGAAGATACTTAAAAGCAAGCGTACAACCTGAAAATGATGCTCTTAGTTATT
>Ga0307437_1000036_pt1 | contig 96637 bp, 75 predicted proteins | sample SalMarWE160390MG_FD_202146 | JGI IMG/M metagenome (GOLD analysis project Ga0307437, IMG submission 202146) | Salt marsh sediment microbial communities from the Plum Island Ecosystem LTER, Massachusetts, United States - WE1603-90 | ecosystem: Environmental > Aquatic > Marine > Intertidal zone >...
TTCCTTTCTCAAGTTACTACTGAAGTCCTTGACCAGTACAAGGTGTATCGGAAAGGATCAAGGAGCAGTCGGAATGGGTGGGAAGTAGAGCTCAGCGATGAAGTGAACGATCGTGCCCAGAACAGCGTCACAGCCCACACGGTCAATTTCGAAATACGCGTGTTGAACATCATATTCAACCTAGCCATGAAGTGGGGATATCTGAAGAAAAACCCGGCTAAAGCAGTAACGAGGCTTAAGGTCAAAGATTCTAAGCCTATTCGTTTCCTTTCGGTTGAGGAGTGTCAAAAGCTTCTAGAGGTCTGCCCCGAAGATCTGTATCCGATCTACTTCACCTTCCTGAATACCGGTATGCGCAAGACAGAGCTGGAGAATCTAGAATGGAACGATATTGATTTCAAGCGTCGTAAGATAAAGATTCGTCAGAAGGAGTTTTGGCAACCAAAGACCGGGGCCCGCGAGATACCAATCAACAGCCAACTTTTGGACTTATTCACGGAGTTGAAAAAGAAAAACGACACAGATCTTCGCAGCAACTTCGTGTATCCTCACAAGGATGGCGACAGAATAAGAGTGAAACTGCAGGAAAAGTTAATCCAGATTGCAGCCAAAGCCAGCATTCGAGACCTGACCAAGTTGCACACGCTCCGCCACACCTTCGCCAGCCACCTGGTCATGCAGAGGGTTGATCTGCCCACTGTCAAGAAGCTCTTGGGACACTCCGATATTCAGACGACAATGATCTACGCCCACCTTGCACCAGACCATCTGGCAGATGCGGTAGATAAACTGTCGTTCACCGGCTGCTTATTCTCTGGCAAACAGAAAGGGCGGGCCAATTGACCTGCCCATATATCGATCATTTTAGGAGCATTGACTATTTCATCAACAGTATCTTCTTAGAGGAAATGAACTCTTCTGCTTCAATTCTATAGAAGTACACACCAGTTGCCGCTGTTTTCCCCTGATCTTTGGTACCGTCCCAGATTATTTCATAGAAACCGGAAGGTTGCTCTTTGTCTGTCAAGGTGGTCACTCGTTGCCCGAGAATGTTGTAAACTGTGAGTACGACCTTGGTTTTTTCGGTAAGTCGTACTTTATAATCGTAGTAGCATTGAATTGGTTGGGGTAATTCTGGGAAAGTGCAAATCTTTTTGGCAGACGGTCGTCTGACCCTTCGCCGACATCAGTGGCTATGATTCTTATCTGGGCTTCTACAGTTTCACTCTTCTGTTCTTTGTTTCCAACGTGGTCGATTGCCAGACTATAGAAAGAATAGATATGTCCGTCTTCAGCGAAATCCAACGTGTTGAATGTATCCACTGTTGTTTTCCAAAGGATAAAATTACTACGGGGTATTCCTTCGACGCTATCTGCAACATATATCTGAAAGACAGCAATTCCAGAACCTGGGTCATCACCACGCCAACTGACTACAGACTGGGGTGTACCAATGCTGCCTGCAAAAGCATCAACGTGGCTCGTTGGTGCATCAGTATCAGTAGTATTGAAAATGCGGATGCTGTCCATGGGAGCGGTCCATGTCTGGAAATCAAATGTAATCCAGGCCAGATTCTCTAGCCGCGTGCCGGTGCTGACGCCGGTGAGGGTGAAACCGACCAGGACAGCATTGCTGGCCTCACCGTTGTGAATCAGAACACATGGACCTGAGGGCGGATCGATGATTGTTGCAGAGATATAGGCGGTATCGCCGGTCGTAAGATAAAGTGATGCCAGTGTGAAATTGTTGCCCCAGAAATGAATACTCTCCGCATAGGTACCCGGCTGCACCAGGACTGTATCTTCGCTCGACGACTGTATCTCCGCTCGACGCGGCTTGACGCCCCGAGTCAATGGTAGTGTAGGTCTCACCGGGACCAACGTGAATGATAGTTGCTGAACAAAACCGAACTGTGAGCACGATTGCCAGTGTCATTACAAACTTGCGCATGGCACCTCCTACTAAGTGCTTTGGTGATGGATACATAGATTGAGCAATTGTCTCTCCTACATTGTCTGCACAACCTATCTTTGAGCAAAGACAAGTACTCTGACGAAACGAATTCGTAGGGCTTTTATCAACTCATTCAACTGGAATATAGTCTGTGAGCCCGTCATTTTCAACCGAAAAAGCCCGTGCCACAAGCCAAGCGACGGATCATCCTTCAGAGCGATTTCTTGAAACAAGTTTCACTTTCACTAATCTGGACGAGGGACGTGTGAAATGAACCGCATGGATTTTTCGGGCGTGGTGTTTCCCGGTATGCCGCTGCTGGATATGGAATCCAGATCGCTTAGCCATATGAAATCGGTTGAGTCGATTGCCCTTACCAGCCTGCTGAATTGGGCCAACCGAGATATCGTGGTCCGGGTGGCTAAGTACCTGGCTGATGGGAAGCTCAAAACCGCGCCGAGGTATCTGCTGTTGCTGGAAGGATTGAGACGACGGCTGTCTAGGCTGAACGATCGTGAGTCGGATACCGACCAACCGGTACGACGGAGAGTTGTTGCGATCATGCCGCATAACGGGCGTGGTGAACCGTGGCAACCGCTCATAACAGAGTCGCAGCTTAACAATTACCTGACCAGCATCGGTTACGAAGGACCGGCAAAGGGTGGTTCTTCCCTCTGAACATCGACAGCACGAGAAACTGTGAAGGTAAAGGCATCTTTGAGCGACCCGTTAGGATGATAGTGGACAGTTGTACCGGGACACCTTCTGCAAAAGAGACTTAGTGGTCGCCTGACCAGCTGCAACAAGCTGTCGATGCTCCGCCGGCGGAGTAAACCGAGCAGCGGGCACACAAGGGCCAGTACCGCTCCGAGAAACAACCGATGCGGACGTTTCCCCATTCGGTTACCGCTGGCTAAAGAGAATATCCTAGACTGCACCAGAGAAACGGAGGTCACTATCAAATCGAGTCTCGTTTAGTAAACGTTCAATGCACACTGAAGATTTGTCCTGGAAGTGGTGACTCACTTAAAACGCAGGACATGAGAATGGAATCCCAGTCCGTGACAAAAGTCAGCTACAACCGTCAGGTTTACAGAGTGTAGGACACGATTACGCGCTCGCTTATGCTGAATGTCGTGCGCGGTCTGTAACTGACTCTAACTATTCTTTCATGCGCATTACCCGAAAACGGCACAGATAAGAATAATCAGGGACAACTGACGGGCAAAGTTCGTTGCTAGTGTCAGGTGGGCTGCTTTTTGATACTCTTTTCGAACTCCATCGCCCGAGGACATTTGTTAGTAGCCGGGATTCATTCCGATCCAGCCGCGTAACCTGCCGTTTGGTTGCAGGTTAGCGAAGTGTGTGCCAACCCGGCAAGTGGCCCCCATCGTCGCTCCTCGTTGAGTATCAGTTCCGTATCGGATGGAAAACCCGCCACGTACGCCGATGATCTCGATTCCGGTGACTTAGATCATGATCTCTAGTGGGGTCTCGCTGCAGAGGGTTAAGGGTCTTGCTCGCTCGCGTGCGAGTAGAGACGTTGGAACTTCCGCACTACAATTGGTGATCCAGCGTTAGGGTGGGACTTCCTCTTGTTTAGATCATTGAAAAGGCTCATAACCCAAAGGTCATTTGCCAATTCTCAATGGCTCGTACTCCGGGTTCGTGGCCTGCTTGCTGACTGGAAACGCTCAGATATTGGCTGTTATGCCAGTTGAGGACACGACGATTCCAATTTGATGTTGCCATTCTATTTTCATATACTCTCATATGATTTTGTTGATTTGAGTGGACATTCCTCATGAGGCCAAAACAGGATATCTAATGACTACAGGGGAAGGCTGGGTCGGTGTCGGAGAGGTAGCTGCCCATCTGCGGGTAGCCAAGGAGTCCATCTATCGATGGGTGGAAGCAATAGGTTTCCCAGCCCACCGAGTAGGTCGCCTCCTCCGTTTCAGGCTTCTGATAGTGACAGAGAGCACAGGAATGATAAAAACCCAATGAACGGGGGTTAAAAATTGGTCTTCTGGCAGGAGTCAGGACTACTTGAGCAGCAGCATCTTCCTGGTTTTAATGAAATCGCCCGCCTCAAGCTTGTACAAATAGACCCCTGAGGAAACCTGCCTCCCGCCATCAGAGGCGCCGTCCCACTCAGCAACGTAGCGGCCCACTGACATCTCCTTGTCCACCAGGGTGGTGACCTTCTGACCTAAGATATTGTACACCGTCAGAGTTACGTGCGACCCCGCCGGGAGTTCATAGCTAATCTGGGTCCCCGGGTTGAACGGGTTAGGGTAGTTTTGGCTGAGAGAATATGTCTCAGGCCGCTCGGGGCGCTCAGGCATTTCCCCATAAAATACGTCCTTGACAATAATCTCCCCCCTCCACAAAGGGACAAACGACTGCTGGCCGCCGGGAAGCGCTGTCAAATCCGATACCACAAAGAAAAGATGACCGGCAGGTGGCACCAACGTTGAATCAATTACAATGGAATCGTTAACCATCCAATCTGATAGAGTAAAGTAGTACGTTGCCCAGAGCTGGCTTTGAGTTACCGGGGGCATTCCACCGCTGGTTACAGCAAATCCTCCAAAGATGAATTGCCGGGCGGCATTACTACTATCTACGTTATCCGTCCGATAGAGGTAAGTTCCTCCGTCAAATCTCGAACTGATCAGAGCCGAAAGCCTGGCGCTATCTAAGTGCAAATTCGGATTATCCCAGGAGAATCCTGCCGTAGCCCCAAGAACCGTGGAATCGTTGAAAACGTACAACTTCAACTCGACGTTAAATTGGCCATGAGCTTCATCGGGTTGCCTAGCTACCACCAGTTCGATGGTATCCCGGATGCCAGGGTCATCTTCGTCAACTGCGGCGGCGGTTGCTGCGAGCAGAGAAAGTAAGGCCAGTAGTGATCTCAATTGCAACTTATGTTCCTTTTTGCGCAAAGTTGTATGTTTTCAGCGCCATTTCTATATTGCCAAAGCGTGAATTGATAAAGTCTTATGCTGACATTGTGAAAGGGTGCAAATACCTTGCCGACTGGCATACATGGTAATTGATGCCATTCGCTGCTAAACAATGGAGGCTCCTCAAGGAGCACTGTCAAACCGGCCTACTTGAGCAGCATCATTTTCTTGGTCTCAATGAAATCACCGGCTTCAAGTTTGTAAAAATAGACTCCAGAAGCGACTATTGTCCCACTGTCGGAAGCGCTGTTCCAGTCCGCTATATAGCGCCCGGCTGGCATCTCTTTGTCCACCAGAGTCGTGACCTTCTGGCCGAGGAGATTGTACACTGTAAGAGTCACGTGTGATCTGACGGGGATTTCAAAGTTTATCTGCGTAGTCGGGTTGAATGGGTTGGGGTAGTTCTGACTCATAGAGTATCTCTCTGGCAGCCCCCCACCGTCAACAACCCACACATCAGAGGCATCCTTGATTACGACCTTCCCGGTCCATTCCGGAACAAAAGCTACTTGCTGTCTCCACTCTGTAGTATCTCTTACGAAGAATAGAAGGGAGTCATCAGAGGGAGGAACCAGCGCCGTATCAATCACTATTGAATCGACAGCACTCCAGTCTGATAGCGTGAAGTAGTAGGTTGCCCAGTGTTGACGTTCAGTTGCTGGGGGTACCCCCGGCGCGCTGAATAGTATGGATCCCATAAATCTGAACTGTTGGTAGTAATTGCTGGAATCTATGTTATTCCCCCTGTAGAAGACAGGTCCGGCGTCGAATCCTGAGATGGTTAAGTCTGTGGCCTTGGCGCTGTCCATCTGTAAGTTTGGATTAACCCAGGAAAAACCTGCTGAAGCAGAAATAATCGTGGAGTCATTAAAGACATACAGTTCCAGTTCAACGTTAAACTGGCTACTACCTTCATCAGGTTGAACGGCTACCACTAGTTCCACGGTATCTCGATAACCTGGATCGTATGGCACATGCTCGGCAACATCTATTCTGACTAGTTCAATGTCAGAATTAAGCTCACCATCGCTAGCCCAGAAGAGAACATAGTATGTCCCGCTATCGGCGTACTTAGTCCACCAGTCGAAGGTACCGGTGCCGTCACCGTTGTCGACAAAAGAGGCTTCAGTTGACGTATCAAAGGTAAACAAATGAGGTATCGTCCCATCCGGATCCCAGGCTGAGACTTCAAAGGTCAATCGTTTGCCCTCAGTAGTACTCTTCGGCCCAATGGGGTCAAGCACTGGTGGCTCGTTGGCTTCAGCAGTAATTGCAACAACGGCAATCAGGAACAGCCAGGATAAGGGGAATAATGGTCTTAGCTTCAATTTATGATCCTCTTTGAGAATAGGTTTTTGTCTCCAATACTACGTCAGGCCGCCAATAGAAACAATTGCCCCCTCCCCCTACTTTTATTGAGCAAAGAGCGCAAACAGCTTGCCGGCAGCTCCGGATTGTAATCAGCACAGTTGAGGTCCACGGTCATCCGAATGACGGTCTTTTATAGTCAGACTCTACCAGAAAAAAAGCCGCTCCACATAAAAGAGTCTATGTCTTACCTACCGTAACAAAAGACTATAGAAAGCTCCTCGTGGTAAGTTGTCGCCGGGGTTGCCTCGTTATGAGCATATTATATTTCAATAGTTTACAGCTACCACTATCACACTTAGAATTTAGCTATTTCTCGCCCAAAAGTCAATGAAAAAAGCGTTATCGCTTCTCATTCGGTAATATCTTAGCCCATTCCGACAAAGTCGCCCGGCTGTTGGGATGGTTGGGGGCGCTCTGGCCTGTTTATTGGCCTGTCACAAAAAAATGGTTGACTCTTAGGGAGGTTTGGCTATATTGCCAAATAGCCAATAATTATGGAGGTCAGTTTGGACAACAAAACTAAAGCCCGCTTTGAAGCCCGGGCCAGAATACTCAGGGCGATTGCCCATCCAACGCGGCTTTTTATTGTACATGAGCTGTCACAAACTCAGAAATGTGTGTGCGAACTTACCCAGATGGTGGGATCGGACATTTCCACCGTCTCGAAGCATCTCGCCGTTCTGAGAAGCGCCGGTATTGTCCAGGATGAGAAACGTGGTTCCCAGGTCTTTTACAAACTCAAAATGCCCTGTGTACTGAATTTTCTCAGTTGCGTGGAATCTGTCATTGAGTCATCTGCCAGAGAACAACTGGATCTCGTAAAGTGAAAAGCGACATCAACGGTTTCAAAGTCTAAGTTACACCGAGAGTACTGACACATGAACTGGAAAACGGAATGGAAACCGCTAGCCGTTATCGTAGCCGTGTTCCTTGCCTGTTTCTATCTCCCGGTGGGAACAGTCCGGTTTGACGGGGCGGTAGCTGAAGCGCTGCACCTGGTCAAGTGGTATGCCCGGGAACATCTGCTTTTATGTCTGATACCCGCTTTCTTTATTGCCGGCGGCATTGCCACGTTTGTCAGACAGGCTTCCGTGATGAAGTACTTAGGGGCCAGCGCCAATAAGGTGCTGGCTTATGGCGTAGCTTCTGTTTCAGGGACGATCCTGGCCGTTTGCTCGTGCACGGTGCTGCCGTTGTTTGCCGGCATCTATCGGATGGGCGCCGGTCTCGGGCCGGCCACGGCATTCTTGTACTCAGGGCCGGCTATCAATGTCCTGGCGATTATCCTGACCGCGAGGGTCCTGGGACTGGAGCTCGGGATTGCCCGGGCTGTGGGAGCAATTGTTTTCAGCATCATTATTGGCCTGTTGATGCATCTTCTGTTCAAGAATGAAGAGATAGCGAAGACCAAAGCACAGATGGTAATACCTGAGCAGAATGTAATCCGACCGCTGTGGCAAAACACACTGTATTTTGCGGCAATGGTGGCAATCCTGGTCTTTGCAAACTGGGGCAAGCCGGATGAAGCGACTGGTTTCTGGTACGCCATCTATTCGGCCAGGTGGATCATCACCAGCTTGGTTTCAGCGCTGTTGGCCGTCATGCTGGTTCTCTGGTTCGGCTTGAGGTGGTGGAAAATAGTTATTGCTGCAATCCCCACGGTCGTCCTGGCGCTCCTGTTTCCGCACCAGCCGATGATCCCCTTTGCCGCGGCGGTCGTGGGTTTATCAATCATCACCAGCACTGATAAAGGACAGGCGGGTGAATGGTTTACCTCTTCCTGGGGTTTTACCAAACAGATTCTGCCGCTTTTGTTTTTAGGTGTGTTGGTTGCCGGAGGGCTTCTGGGCCGTCCCGGGCAGGAAGGCCTTATCCCATCTACGTGGATCAATCAATCGGTTGGCGGTAATTCGCTTTCATCAAATCTGTTTGCTTCGGTTGCCGGGGCCTTCATGTACTTTGCGACCCTGACCGAGGTCCCCATCCTGCAGGGGCTTCTCGGCAACGGTATGGGCAAAGGCCCGGCGCTGGCGCTGCTTCTGGCTGGACCGGCGCTGTCACTGCCCAATATGTTAGTCATTCGCAGTGTTATGGGAACCATGAAGACCACTGCTTACATATTGCTGGTAGTTGTCATGGCCACACTGACCGGCATGATATATGGAACATTTTTCTGACCGGAGGTAAACTATGAAGAAGATTCAAATCCTCGGCCCCGGCTGCGCCAAATGCAGCAAGCTATACCAGGTCACCGAAGAAGCCGTAAAATCGCTTGACCTGGAGTGTGAACTCGAAAAAGTGACCGATATTACCGGGATTATGGCGTACGGGGTGATGCTGACGCCTGCCCTCGTGGTGAACGGAGAGGTCAAGATAATGGGTAAGGTTCCTTCCGTTGATGAGATCGAGAAGATGCTTGCCTGAGACAGTCGAAAAGCACCCTCACGGTCCTGTCCTTCCCCACTTGCAGACCGCCCGCGCTTCACTCGAGCGCAAAGCTCATAAGGATGATAAACCTGCCCCTGACATCAGCACCTCCGTTTTCGTCATAAAAGCCGTAGGTACAGCCCAGATGCCGGTGTCTACTTCAGCAGCAGCATCCGTTTAGTAATAGAGGCCTCGTCGCTTTGGAGGCGGTAAAAGTAGATGCCGGTTGCGACCGGTTTGCCGGACTGGTCAACACCATCCCAGATGGTTTCGCCGTGTCCTTTTTCCACGTAGCCGTCAAGCAGGACGGCCACCCTCTGCCCCATGATGTTATAGATTGACAGTGTGACCCGCCCGCCTTGCGGCAGGTAGAATTTTATGGTGGTGTAAGGATTAAACGGGTTGGGATAGTTCTGATACAGTTGATACGTCATGGGCAGGTTTTCGTCCGACTCTCCTAAGAGTGACTCAAGCATTTTCATAACAATCTCTTTGCCTTCACTCTCGGGGCAATCAATAAGAGCCGTGTACATCTGCTGTGGGACATTCTTCTCAAACTGTTTCAATGCCGCCGCTATGTCGACCAGGCTGTTCTCGCCTGCATGGGCCGCCGGATGGGTTTGTGCCCAGTTCTCAGTCACGGCACAAATATCAAGGGCGTCAACCGAGCCTAAACCATCCGCATCAGCATAGACCGATGCTAATGGCGTCCACCTGCTGCCCGGCACAAAGACGTGAGCAGGCTTCATGCCCCAAGAAATGTCAGCGCTGTCTGCTCTCTGGGGACCCTCGTTGCCCCAGTACAATCCCATTGGAAGAATATCTCGTTCGTCGACGCCGCCGTCGTTGTTGGCGTCGCCGGGGAAGACCGCCGTACCCGTATAAAATGTATCAACATATCTCCGATCAAGCGGATAACCGGCGGTGTCGAGGATGTATCTGTCGAGAATCATCTCGATTGTGTCCAACGGCATCAGATAATCGGAACTGTTATCAACGAAAAGCAGATAATAGGAAGAGTCATAAATCAAGTTGTCGAAGCCGTCACCCTTGAAGCTCCGAAAAGAGACGTTATCGGCCAGAGTGCTTTGCCGTACCGGTTGATTAAACTGTATTTGAAACGGTTTCTGAGTAATGAGGATATCCTGCTCCTCACCCGGTTGGGGCAGAATGCTCTCCACTGTCAGCTGGCCACTATCGGCGCCTGTGATTAAGCAGTCATACGCAAACTGTGCCCCTTCGGCGGCGGTGGTAATGTCTGCAAAGGAATTCCCCGCCAGGACGGCAAACGCCACCGTATCAACCTGCCCGGCGTGCAAGGTAATCGGCCCCACCGAAACCAGTTGAATGAGGTCCGTTCGTGCATCTATATAGGTAGTGCCGGAGCTGAACCCATCAATGAGGGAACTGTATTTCTCCTGCTCTGTAAATCCATCGTTTTCGGTAGATCCATTGTCGGGGTAGTAGATCAGTGAATCCGCCCTGGCGGTCAGAGCGGTCGTCGTTGTTCCGCCGACTACTTTCACCCCGCGAAAGTTTGAAAGCGCCAGCCCATTGTTGTAAGCCATCCAGGCAAAGCCGTCGCTTGTTTCCCAGCCGCCGGCATTGGCGCTGAAGGCAACGATATCCCAGTCAAGGTAAAGGCCGATGTAAAGGCTGCCGGGGATCCATACAATGTTAGGGTTTTTCAAGATGTAGCGAAGAATGATGAAATCATCGTAGGGAGCCGAACCGAAAGCATAGGTTTGCTGGACTATTTCCAGCCCTATCGGATTTTCGGCCCGTTCATCAGAGAAGCGGGAAGATGTCTCCTGCGTCGCTGCACTTCCCGGTTCAATGAGTTCAATGTTTCCCCCCGGCAGGACGCTGAAATCGCCGTCCGGTTCCCCAACGGGATTTCTGAGACCGTCAGAAACATGAAGCGCGTCGGTAGCGATAATCAGACCTGCTTCGTAAAGATCATTGGCGCTGCCGTCGAATCTAAATCCTACACCTCCTGCCGGGAAGAATGAACCTGTTCCCAGCCCGTATGTCCCGAAATTGCTGACCGTGAACTCAATCATCCCGGCATCGTGCGTAACAAACAGACGCTTGTTTGCCGGTTCCACCACAAAGAAAAGCTTGGCCGGCTGTGAATAATACCCTGTATCTCCCGTGATGGCAAAATCAAGCGACAGCACTGATCCTTCCGTGATGGTGTCAGACACAACCACCCTGATAATATCAACAGAACGCACTGTGTCGCCCTCATAGATTGTTCCAAAATAGGCGGTGTCATTAAGGACAGTCAGGGACGGGTGGGAGCCAGTCAGAGAGGCCAAGACACCAGATACATCAGCTCCAATGTTCTGCAAAACTACGGTTCCAACCACAGTATCACCCGGCGCTATGGGCGGATGGTCGAAGGCGTAGACCCGAACATTGGGGTCGACGTTGATGGACGAGAGAGCATTCAACGCCGCCATGCAGTCGATCACACCCCATCCAAAATCGTTATCAGGCCCGATAGTGCCGTAATCGATGGCAGTGGTAAGGATCGCTTGTTTAACTTCATCCACGGTTGCGTTGGGATTTTTTTGTCTCAAAAGAGCTACCAGACCGGATACGTGGGGGGTGGCTGCAGAGGTGCCGCTAAAACCCGCGTAGCTGCCGCCGGGTGAGCTGGTACGGATACCTGACCCGGGAGCGGTGACGTTGGGTTTGACGGCTCCATTGCAGTCGGAAGGCCCTCGAGACGAGCTGAAGGAAACGGAAGGTGGAGTAGTGGTTGTCTCAATACTGCCGACGGCAAAACAATCAAGGGAGTCGTTATCGCCATTGGCCGGGTTGCGGATAGTGGTATCAGCCAGCCCTTCGTTGCCGGAGGCGAAAATGTTCACGATGCCCATCGCCTCGAGGTTGTCAATCAGATCATAAAATATGTTTATACACCCAATGTCCCTTACTCCCCAGCTATGGTTGATGACATCGGGGACGTCGTCAATTGAGTTGGGGTCGCCATCGGGGTCGGCCGCCCACTCAAAGGCATCGATTATGGAAGCGCCCGGAATGTCGATCACAGCGGCCGAGATCCATTTGGCGTCAGGGGCGACGCCGATAGTGTCGCCGGTGGCATCATCATGCCCCACCAGGATACCCAACGCCTGGGTCCCATGGTTGGTTGAAATCCCAGGAATCGTATGGGGGAATAACTCCTGATCCAGTGGATCAAACCAGGCCGCCGTTGAGTCGCCGTCGTGACCTTTCCAGTTGTTGATGAGGGCCGGGTGCATGCCATCGACGCCGGTGTCGAACGAACAGATCACCCGCCCGGTGCCGGTGTAACCGGCCGCCCAGGCCATATCGGCATTTATATAAGTCAGGTTTCCTTCCACCCCGGTTGAAAGAGAGGGGGCAGGGTCAACTTTATCGGGCATAATTGACTCGATTTTCGGTATGGCGTAGATAACTTCTATGTCGCTGCGACTCGCCAGACGAGAAAGTTCCCCTACGGTGACCTCAGCCTCAACGATATTGGCTATCCAGTGCGGTTTGATGTTGGCCGCCAGCTTGTTGCTTTCCATCTCCTTAAGCCTTTGTACCAGAGCCTGCTGGGCATTCGTGTTGTTCTGACGGAGACGACTGACGGCAACTTGATACCGTCCTGCCCTCGTTGCCGCTTGAGCATTCACCGATGCCTTAAACTGAGTGGCGTCATTGACGCGAGGAAGTTTGATCCATGTTTTTACCAGCTCGTGGGATTGCATGAATGAAATCTCATCTCTCAGATTTGCGGCCAATTCCCCTGACCAAGCGATTGACGGCAAACAGATAAACAAAACGAAAAACAGAGATCGATATATTGTTCTCATATCAACTTTCCTTCTTTCATGATCCATAATATAATAAAAATACAGAAAGGCGGTATGATTATAATAGCATGAACTGTTCCAACTCTCTGAAAATAGCACGAAAATTATTCTTGGAAAATAGATTCAGCAAAACTAATGTATACGCACAGCTAAAAAGAACGAGGAACAAGAATATGGATCAACGGCAACCGTTAAAAAGCGAAGTAATGCAAGCGATGCTATCTGATTTTGCCAAGAACTGGCTGGCTCATGACGGCCTCTGGTTTCAGGCGGTCGAAAAACAGTTCGGAATAGACAAGGCTATCGAGCTTGATCGGGAGGCGTGGGAAAAATTCACCGTCATTGAGGCCAAAAGGATTATGGCTCGCCACCAAATCCCCGAAAACGGCGGCCTGGAAGGGCTGAAAAAAGCGCTGGGGTTTCGCCTATATGCTTTTATAAACGTGCAGGAAATCAGAAACGAGACGGACAATTCGTTCGAGTTTTATATGGTTGACTGTCGGGTTCAATCGGCCCGGCGGCGCAAACAGATGCCCCTGTTTCCATGCAAATCGGTGGGCATTGTGGAGTACTCAGGCTTTGCCAGAACGATCGATCCTAAAATCAAGACCGAGTGTATTGCCTGTCCTCCCGATGAGTCAGCCGGTAAGGAGTTCCACTGCGGCTGGAGGTTTTCAATATAGGTTGTTGGTATGACTGTCGCCAAAAAAGTGAAAAAAGAGCTTGACAAAAGTCCGGGGTGGGATAGACTTCAGCTAAGAACGCAGATGAGATAAAGAGAACGCAGGTAGGTATGCATCGGAGGTAAAGATGTTCAAACATAACTCAGGGTTGGTGCGTCTACTCTCACCAGTCGTCTGTCTGATGCTGTTAGTTGCACCATTTCAAAACATTCTGGCAACAAATGTTGCTCCAACAATTCAAGAGCAGACCGATCAAAAACAGACCGGATCCTGTGCCGCGTACGGCCCAAAACGCGTTGCGGATCGCTCAGTAACTGTCGAAAGTAAAAGTGCGCCCTTTGCATCTCAAGGTGATTCCGATCCCGCTCGTGCTGGTTCATTTGGTAGTGGTAAGTTGGCTACCAGTCTGCAATTAGGATCTCAGAATGTGGCGGTCCAGCACGATAAGAGATCGTATTCTCCAGTGGTGCGCAAGTCAGGAATTATTCGTCCTGGTGAGAAAACTACCCGCGATCAGGCTATAGAATTCGAAAATCCATTTCACTCGTCTGTGCTACTTCTCACACTCGAATGGTCTGACGCTGTTGATGGTCTACCCCAAGATGTGGCACTTGATCTTATTTCCGCTGACGGCAAGATCGCGTTTAGAATGGAGTCGGGAGTAGTTAGTGGCAGCAATCTGGTTTCAATCACCGCTCGGGAGTTGGATTCGATTGCCCTAAGTGACTATCGTTCTCTGGCTGACAGCCTATCTGAATATGAACAGATTCTGATCATTGATGAAGATACTCAGAGACTCCTGTTGATTAACCGGTCACCCACTGTAGGTTTATGGCAATTCTTGTCCAAGAACCTAGGTAACAGTGAGTTTTCTTACAGGCTCTCTTCAATTCCTATCGGTGCTGGAGCGCTATCCGATGGATGCGATTTGTGTCATACTCTTCTTGGTGGAGCAGCCTGGTTAACCCTTGAATTGGCGTGTAGCCTAAGCCCTTTGGCTGTTCCTGTGATTATTTGTGCATTGTCTGTGGCATTCCCAGTGTTATTATCACTCTGTTTTTCATCAATAGGATTTATCATCGCATGGGGTAATATCCTAGGCCTAATTGTCTGCCACTTGACCGAGGAGCAGAGAGATGGATGGGCCTCAAGCTTCACGTCGTGGTTGTGTACTGTAACTGGGGCCTGTCCTGATGACTACCCACCGTACGTTTACCTTCACTCTCCTAACGGGGGTGAATACTACTCAGGACTCTTCAATATCGTGGCGACTGTGGCAGGCGAAGCATCCGGAATAGATTATGTCGAGTTCGATTACTCCTCCGATGGTGGCTCCTCGTGGGCTGACGTGATCGGGCCAGGCCACACGGACGGAAAGGTAACTTTCGAAGGTGAAGGGTCAATCTTGTTTGACACTGAGGAGGCTGGAATAGCTTACAGCAACTCAATGAAAGTACGCGTGAGGGCGGCAGATACCGAAGGTAACACCTCGGGTTGGGTCGAAAGTGAGGGGCTTTTTGTCGTGGACAATCGCGATCCAGATATCACTTCCATTTCCGTCAGCCTGAATCTCAATCCGAACCCCGCGCCACCTTACTCGGCTGTCGATGCCTATGGCGCGGCCCAGTATAATACCGGCGCACCTGTGACGGCAGGAACTGTGACAATCAGCCACTCAGCAGGTAGTTGGACCGCGTGGTTGGATGAGAACGGCAACTACAGCCGAACGATAACAGCTCCTCCTACTTCTGGATTAGTGACAGCCTCTGTAACAGATGGCAATTTGACCGGTCAAGACCAGGTATACCTCACAGTCACAAGTGACGGGACTGGAGATGGATACACGTTCTACAGATCAACAATGTGCCGTGATGCAGACGCCGATTATCCATATGACCCAATAGGAGAAACTCACTGGTTTAGAACTGACGACGCAAATGTATACTGCTGGGTGCATCTTACTAACTTATATGTCCCTGTTCAGGTTCGGTGGTACTGGTATCTGCCGGATGGATCGCAGTTTCAGAATCCACTCACATCTGATTGTACAGATGATCCTCAGGCCTATGGCTATGAATATTGGGACTGGTGGAAACTATATTATGGTTGGAGCCTTGCTGGATATAGCCTCGCGGATTATGAGGGACGCCATTCTGTTAGTATATATGCAAAGGAGTGTGGCCAAGCTTACGAATATATGGAGTCTCAGTATTGGATACTGGCTTATGACCTCTCTCATCATCTCATGTGTAAGGATGTGGGTCCCTATCCGAGCGACCCAATTGATTCCACCAACACATTTTTGACTACAGACGATAAAGCCATGACCTGGGCTAAATTCACTGATGTCTCGGAGAGTATCGAGGTCAAATGGGAGTACTATGAGCCGAGTGGTACCCTTTATGACAGTTTTGAACATACGACGGATGACCCTGGTCCCGGATCGTACTATGGATGGACAAAGGCGTGGGGCTGGATTTGGATCGACGGGCATGCTGCTGCCAGCAAATGCGGACGATGGACAGTCAAGGTCTATGAAAAAGACGTTTGGGGGAATTGGGATGAACTATACACTGATCATTTCGTCATAGATGAAGCTGTTAATCAAAACCCCTCTGTTAATGTGACCCTGAATACCGATCCTCCTATAGAGGGTCAGAACCTGTCGGTCACAGTTAGTGGTTCTGATAACTGCAGCATTGAGAGTGCTGTTCTTTACTGGGACACCGGCACGTTAGATTCGAGTAAATGGCAGGCTATTTATCAGCCCATCTTCTCCCAGCAAGCAAATTTGGGATCCTTTCCCGCAAATCAGTCGGTTGAAGTGTATGCAAGAATGGTCGACCTCTCAGGGAATCTAGGTGAAAGTCAGCACTTGTTTATTACCGTAGTCGACACGGACACCGAAGGTCCTGAGATATCGTCCGCAACGGTAAGCGAAAACGCCGGCAATGGCAACGGTAGGTTGGAAGACTGCGAGCAGCTACACATATCGTTTTCAGCTTGGGACCCTAGCGGTGTTGACTCTGTAGCACTGATTATCGACAGCACTGAAGTTGTTCTGCAAGGAACTTATTACTCATTGGTTGGGCCGCTTCAATCAGGTCAGCACACAATTACGATTCTTGCAATAGATGGTGACGAGCCTCCCGCAGCGAATATTCTGGTGGACACATTCTGGATAGATCCAGTGCCAGACGCGCCAAACGAGATTGTCAGCCCTGTGGAAAGCGATACGGTTAGTGCAGAATCGGTCAGCTTTGTGTGGCGAAGCGTACCTACTGCTGATAGTGGATATGTGATTGAAGTCGATACAACTTCGGAGTTCAATTCACCTGAACTGTGGACCGACACTCTCAGATCAGTTGAAGATACTTCAATTGTGGCGTCACTTGAAGTCGGCAGGCGGTACTACTGGAGACTAGCATCACGGAGCTATTGTGGTCAAAGCAGTTCTTCCCAGCCACTGACCTTCGTGACGAGTTGTCCCACCTTGACCGGTCCTGACCCGACGACACTTAGCCCCGAAAATGGCTCAACTGGAGGGTTAGAAGTGACTTTTGAATGGGGAGAAGTTGTCGGTGCCTGGGCATATGCGTTTCGGATCGACACACTTCAGCCTGACTCACAATACCAGTGGAAATTTGATACTCTTTTTGATGCGACTACCACCGTAACTCTCCCCGATAGTATACCCCAGGTTATCTACTGGCAGGTGAAAGCACTTGGAAATCCACCTTGTGGGGACGGTGATTGGACGAGCCCAACTCTGTACACCGACGTAGAGGAGATTCCTTCATCATCGCTTCCAGGGGCCTTCACATTGAGCCAAAACTATCCTAACCCATTCAACCCGGAAACGCGGATAGAGTTTTCACTTCCGCAAACGTCTTACGTAACAATTGATATTTTCGATATCCTCGGCAAAAGGATTAGAAGGCTTGTCAATGAGCGCCTGTCCGCAGGTCACAAGATTGTCACCTGGGATGGCCGAGACGACAACGGCCAAAGTGTGTCCTCGGGGGTATATTTCTATCGTATTGTTGCCGATGATTTCGCAGAGAGCAAGAAAATGATACTGCTGAAGTAGTCATAAGCACAGAACCCCTTATTGCGGTTCACCGAAGTAAGATCAAGGGCAGAGGCAATTCGGCTTCTGCCCTTTTGTAATACATTTGGTCGTGTCAGACGTCCGCCACGCACGAAACCTATTTACTGGATCAATCTGGTAGGCGGGACAGCTTGGACCTGAAAAACTCCACCGTCTTGCGCAGGCCTTCTTCGAAGCCGACTGCCGGTCGGTAGCCAAACTTGGCCAATTTGTCAATAGTGGCAAAGGAGTGACGGATATCCCCCTGGCGGGGCGGGTCATATTTGGCTTTTATCTGTACGCCGATAATCGTGCGCAGTTTGTCCAGCAGTTCGTTTAAGGTGAACTGCCCGCCGCAGGCGACATTAAAATGAGTGCCGACTATCTGGTCATTGGTGGCTGCAAGGATATTAGCCTCGACACAGTTGTCAATATAAGTGAAGTCGCGCGACTGCTCACCGTCGCCATACACCGTCGGCGGCCTGCCATTAAGAAGAGCCGAGATAAATCTGGGAACTACCGCCGCATATTCACTGATCGGATCCTGGTTAGGGCCAAAGATGTTAAAATATCGAAGAGAAACCGTGGGAAATCGGTAAAGCTCCCAATACACCCGGCAGTAGTATTCGCACGTGATCTTGGTTACGGCGTAAGGCGACAGCGGGCTGGGGGGCATCTCTTCATGTTTGGGCAGCTCCTCGGATTCGCCGTACACCGACGAAGAAGAGGCATACACGAGTTTTTTCACGCCCGCGTTTTTGGCCGCCTCCAGCACATTCAAGGTGCCACCGATATTGACGGCATTCGACGTCAACGGATTCTTTACCGAGCGCGGCACCGATGGCAGAGCCGCCTGATGAAGGACGTAATCTACTCCATCGACCGCCTTGGCGACTGTCCAGTAGTCCCTGACATCCCCTTCGATCACCTCAACCGAATCGGGTAGTCCTTCGATGTTATCCCGTCTGCCGGAAGAAAAGTTGTCAAGAATACGCACCTGGTCACCCTTTTCAACCAGGTGAGCTGCGATGTTTGATCCGATAAACCCAGCGCCACCGGTTATGAGAAATCTCATGTTTACGATAAGCCTTATTTCATGCTGCGAGTCTGTTAATAAGTATCGGTCTGGTTACACCTTGTTTAACTCGTCTCAGTTGTCACTTCAAGGTTGATGTATCATAGTCGATGGGATATTAATGATATAAAGCCGGTTTGTCCAGTTAATCTCATGCAATTCTTCAAGCGGAGACCCGTGTTGCAGTCGCTTGCCTGGCTGCTGTCAGGCTTATATTGGGCCAGGTCACACGCACGCGATAGGAGATTCAATATATTGAACCCATACGTTGGGTAGTCCGCTAGCGGCCGGGGTCCTCTGCGTCGTTCAGTAGCAGGGTGGACCGGCGGTATTAAACAGGTAGTTCATGTAATAGACGACATCGGCAACGTTGACATTGTTGTCACAATTAGCGTCGGCGCGGCCAGCCCCACCAATCGGCGCGGGACCATCCAGCGTGATAAACTGCATCAGATAATTGAGGTCAACGACGTTGGCCTGATCGTCGCCATCATAATCGCCGAGAGTATAAGTCTGCGAGCAGTTGTACTTCAACAAAACCACGCGAGACCCAACCAACCCACCGGCGTCATGCCCGAAGGTGGGGAAAAAGTAGGGGTTATCCTCGGTTAGTCCAGTCGGCGTCCAACTGAAGGACCAGCCATCGGCTCCATTCATATCCGCTCCAATAAGGCTGCGCGAAACAGCCCAGTCCTTGGCCAGAAGGGATACCATCAAATCCACACGCTGCCAGTTCCCGTTGTAATGCACCTGGTTTGTACCCAGGTTAGTACGCATCGCCACATCCACGAGGGTTCCAGTCAGGGGATCAGACAGGTGCACAAGATAACTGCCGTCCGGCTGTTCCCACTCGCTGAAACCATCGACCGCCAGCCAGACGCCGGGCGTTCCTCCCAACCCGATAATCACGGCTCTCTCTTCCTCCTCAATCCAGCCGCGAAGGAGGAAGTAGTCGGGATTTCTACGGTAGTCAAAGGTGATTTCATTTCCGTGCGTCGCAGAGTATTCCTTTAGCCCTGCTAACAGATTCTCGTCGTAAGTGCCGAGGTTTTCTTGCGTTGCAAACTTTTCCGCCAGGCGTTCGGCAACAATGTCGATCGATATAAAACCAAGACCTTCTTTCATCAGTTGTTCATAGCCGCGATCAAACCATAGCTTGACGGCGATGGCAGCTGCTACCGGTCCGCAGTAGTAGTCACCATATTCACCGTTGGCGGCATGGTTGCCATCACCCGGATTGCCGTTGTTATCTCCCAGCGTCGACTGGTTCAGCGTCACCAGGCCGGTGGAATAGTTAATCTGGGCATCGTGTCGGTATATCTCAATGAAGGAGAGATTTTCATCGCTGCTGGTCATCAGCAATTCCAGCGGTGAGCAAAAGCCGGAGCCATTGTTCGGCGAAGAAACAGCCGGGATGGGCGGCGTCGGTTCAAGGTAGACGGCAATGTTGTTAGAAGAGCTTCGTCCCAGAGTATCATAGACGGTGGCGCGCAGAGTGTACGTGCCTTCGGGCAGCGAGGAAAAGTTCCAACTGAGGTTGAAGCCATCACCAGTGCCGGAGTTGTTGACGCCGTCACGCAACGCTTTCAGGCCGTCATAGTCGCGACCAATTTCAACATAGCTCCCCCCTGAAGAATACTCAAAAGAGACATAGTCGATAATCTCCGAGCCGGAGGTGTCCCAGGCCCACAGATCAGTGGAACCGAAGAGGGTGTCGTTGTTTTCGGGCGCGATCAATGAGAGGACCGGTTCGGGTTGGCTGCCATTACCTCCGGGAATACCGGCGGCATACAGCACCAGGCGTCCCGGGAAGTTCCAGATCGAATTGTTGTTCAGATCAACGTAGCCTGTGGTGCCGTCCCAGATATTGTACGAGGTGCACTGAATGGGAAAGTCATCGGTGATCACCGCTGGGCTGTCAGCCGGGTCGAGGGCATTGCCGATATAGAATCCTGCAAAAAACGGGCCATTGACCACGTACGGCGTATCCAGCGAGACCCATATTTCGTATAGCCCTGTCTCCGGTATCTGGACCTCCCATTCGCTGGAAATGGCCAGGAGGTCGCCGGGGAAAGGACAACCAGGCACAGAGTTGTCCACGTCCTCCACGTCGACTGAAACATACAACAGCGGCGTGCCGAAAAAGTAAATGGCCATGACGATTTCCGTTACGGTGAAAGGATACGGGTTGACGCAACTGGCGGCTGGATCAAGATATTCCTTATATAACTCGTTTCCGATAACCCAGCCGTCAATTTTCCACACGGCTCCACTGTCGTGGCGAACAATGCAGGTGTCCGCCGCAGCCAAACCGGGCCTGACTCGTATCTCTTGCGACGGCAAATCGCCGATTCTGATCAGTCGTGCTTCTTTCTTTTCGACGGCGTTTATTGGTGCCGTGAGCAATAACAGAACAAAACATCGCGCAACGATCGGCAGACGTGGCATCGGGTTATCTCCTCATCCTGTTTAAATTTTACCTTTTCTTGATTATCGTTCATTTTCGCATATACTTGACAGGCATAGCCTGACTTTAGGCAGAATCTGACCTCAAGAACCCGGAGTGTTCTGCACTGGCAATGAACGAGCGTCCCAACAACAACCGAATTGAGCGCAAACCAGCCTGGCTGAAGGTAAAAATCTTCACGGGTACAGGTTACGATACTGTCAATCGCCTGCTCAAACGTCACGGGCTGAACACCGTATGCCAGGCGGCAAATTGTCCCAACCGGGGGGAGTGTTTTAACCGGGGGACAGCTACTTTTCTTATTTTAGGGCCGGTATGCACGCGCAATTGTCGCTTCTGCAATATCCGGCCGGGGAAACCAACGCCTCCTGATCCCGATGAACCCCGACGGGTCGCCGGGGCGGCCCTGGAGATGCAACTCAAACACGTGGTCATCACCTCAGTTACCCGGGATGATCTGCCGGACGGCGGCGCCGTTCAGTTTGCCGAAACGGTGCGCCTGCTCAGGCACTGTCTTCCGAAAGCAACTGTCGAACTGCTTACCCCTGATTTTGGCGGCTCACAGAAAGCCTGGGAGACGATCCTGGACAGCTCTCCTGACGTCTTTAACCACAATGTCGAAACGGTACCGCGTTTGTATCCGCTGGTCAGGCCGGGGGGGAACTACCAACGCTCGCTGAAGTTGCTTCGCTGGATGTATGAAAACTCTAACGTCGTCACCAAATCCGGGCTTATAGTAGGCATGGGGGAGTCATCCGAGGAACTAAAGGCTGTATTTGCCGACCTGGCCCTATGCCGGGTATCGATTCTCACAATCGGCCAGTACCTGTCACCATCAAAACAGCATTTTCCAGTAGTCCGCTACCTACCGCCCGATGAATTTGTTCAGCTGGCGGAAGAGGCCAAAAGGGCGGGCATCCCCACGGTGGTTTCGGCGCCTCTGGTCCGCTCGTCTTACCAGGCGGACGTTGTTTTCTCTCAACGTTAAATTCGGACAGGGCATATGAGGACATCTGCCGCCCACGAAAGCCAACCTACAAGGTTGACAACGGCAGGAGTTTCAAGTGGAGCCTGCCGCTACGCGGGATTGGAGATAGTTCTGGTAGGTCGGAACCCCTGCGGTTCCGACATTTTCTTTTAGGCGCAGTCAGGAATCCTTTCCTGACCGCACTAAGTGCCGTCACGAAAGGATTCGTGACGGCGTACGATCAATCTTTATACAAAAGCCTTTTGACCGGTGGCCTTCTGTTACCAGTGTCCGATAGAGGCACTGTAAGTTTGGCCTCGGAAGGACAACCATGAAAGACAACTGTAAGATCAATATCCTGGTGGTTGACGATGAGAAGTATATTTGCGACATCATCGTCGAGGTTCTGTCGTCCGAGAATTACCATACAGTCTCCATCTCAGACCCCAAACAGGCTCTGGAATATATTGAGCAAAAGCCGGTCGACCTGGTCCTCACCGACCTGATCATGGGAGAATACTCCGGGGTGCACATTCTTGAAGCCACTTTGGCCAACCACAGTGACGCCATTGTTATCCTGATGACCGCTCATCCGACGGTGCAAACAGCCATCTCGGTGCTGAAAAAGGGTGCCTATGATTTCCTGCTCAAACCTTTCAAACTGGATTTGCTAAAGGCTACGATCAATCGCGGTCTCAAACACCAGCGGGTTGTACGGGAAAACCTGAGTCTGAAAGGGCAGGTGGAGTTCCTCAAGATTGCCAACGCCTCTCAGACCGGCATTGAAATCGATAGTCTTCTAAAACTGGTGGTCAGCGCTTGCAAGAAGGAGATGTCGGCCCGGGCGGCTTGCATAATCGAAATCGATCCGGGGAGTAAAGAGCCTTTTCGGAAGATCTGTGACTCTGACGGGGAAGAGTGGGGCCGGGAGGTACTTGATGAAGCGACGCTGCAGCAGTTTGATTACACCAAGAGCGCCCGACCCGTCATTCAGGCGGAGACGATCACGAAAGAGAATGAAGCGGCCGTCAAAACCTTTATTTCGCAGCCGATTTTTATCCGACGCAGGCTGCACGGCGTGATCAATCTCCTGATCCTGACACGCTTCGGCCGCGTTACCCCGGGTCAGTTGGACGTTTTGACCATTTTAACCAACTCGGCGGCGTCGGCGATTGCCAACCACAGACTGTACCAGGACCTGCAGTCCTCTTACCTCCAAGCGATCCGGGGTCTAGCCAACGCCATCGAGGCGCGTGATAAGTGCACCGCGGGACATACCGATCGTGTTTCCAAATTGGCCGGACTGGTGGCGCGTCATCTGGGGTGGAATGAGTCACAGATTCATGACCTGGTGATGGGATGCTCGCTGCACGACATCGGGAAAATCGGCGTTCCCGACTCGATCTTGAACAAAGCGGATAAACTTACAGAGGAAGAACGTCAGTTGATGAACAGTCACCCCAAGATGGGGCTCAAAATTATCCAGGGGATCGATTTGTTCAAGCCGGCTATTCCTTACATTACCGCTCACCACGAACGGTACGACGGCACGGGATATCCTCAAGGACTGAAAGGGGAAGAGATTCCAATAGAGGGGCGACTGCTGGCGGTAGTGGATGCCTTTGACGCCATTATGGCCAACCGACCCTATCGAAAGGGGGCCGGTCTCAAGGCGGCAGTCTCGGAGCTGGTCACCTACAAAGGGATACAGTTTGACCCCAAGATCGTGGATGCATTCATTGAGACGCTGTCAGAGGAACAAATCGATTTCGAGCAAATGTACGGCTGCGATGAAGATACCGGCTTCCTGCGCGAATTGCCGGTCAGCGAAAAGGTACCGGTGTAAACGAGAACAGAAGTATCAGCAGTGAAATAATCCCCATGGTCGTAGCGATAGCACCGGGACGTCGATTGTCATTCAGCGTGGGGGGATGTTTGACCCCGAAGATCAAGCCAAAAGCAGCAAAAAACCACCACATCGGTGACTGAAATCCAAGAACGATTAGTCCCACCATAGCCAGGCGACCCATAATAAACTGTCTGCGCCGGCTCAATCCATACAAGATGTGACCGCCATCCAGTTGACCAATCGGCAGCAGGTTTATCGCCGTGACCAGCATACCGACCCATCCGGCAAAGGCTGCTTCAGTCAGTCTGTAATAGAACCCCTCCGGGACCGGACCCACCAGCGTCAGCGTGGCGAGGCGCATAAGGATCGACTCACCTTCCATCGAAAAGCCCAACTCTTTCAGGCTGAACGCTTCGGGCGGCAGATAAGTTGACTGTGAGAGCCCCCACAGCAGCCAGGCAATTGCAACCACCCACCCGGCAATAGGCCCGGCGGCGCCAACCTCGATCAGGTCGCGTCGGTTCCAGAAGGGAGATTTTGATTTGATGATGGCGCCAAAGGTGCCAATGATGTTGGGGGCGGGAATGAAGTATGGCCAGGACGTAATTATGCCGCGACGTCGGCTGGCGATGAAATGCCCCATCTCGTGGACGAAAAGAATGGAGATCAAGGCCAGAGTAAACTCAATCCCGGCGCCGCCGGCAAGGTCTTTCAGCGCACCGTTGAATGCCAGCGGGAAAGCCGAGAAAACCAGGCTCATTTCTTCCACGAAGGTGAGGGCTTGGGGTGCTTCTTGTTCTACAATGGAGATAAGTGCCGCCTGAAAATTGCGCAGGAAAACCGGAACGAAGTAGACCGAAATTAGCGTCAGCACAAACAGGACCACGTTTACGGTCGGGATTCTGAAATGCTGTTTCGGGTCTATGTGTAAAAACAAGGCTTGTTCGCCTTCGGTGAGGGTGAATCTGTACCCGGCCATTTTCAGCCGGTCCCGTATTAGCTTCATCGATCTTCGCCGGTCGAAATGGCAGGTAAGACTGAATACAAGACCGTTGCGTTGCCTGTAGACCGCCTCGACCTCAAACAGATCGTTCAGGAGAGCTGAAACGGTTGCGGCGTTTTTGTCATAATCCGAATTATCCATGTAGTGTTATTATAACACCACCGAACGGACATTGAATACAAAAAAGAAGCGAGGAGAAAACTCCTCGCTTCTTATCTATGCGAACTGGTCTTGTAACCAAGTTACGGGTCACATATCCAGGCGCCTATCGGGCACGTTCCGCAATTGAAGTAGAAGTCAATCAGATAGTCGACATCAAGTATGTCGATGTTACCATCGGCATTAACATCACTCAAGTGCTTGAACGGTACGGCGCCGGGGCCGCCGTTCACGGTAGCAGCGAGATAAACAATGTCGCACAGGTTGATAGCGCCGTCATTATTCACGTCACCGCGACCCCATCCAGCCCACTTATTGACCAGAACGGCCAGAGGAGCCATTTCAGCGCTTGAGGAAGCATCCGCCATCTCGTGCAGGATGAAGTGAGCAATAGCGACTTCGTAGGTATCGTAGGGTACGAAGTCATGCCCGGCGAAGGTGAGGAAGGCCTCCTCATCGCCGGCGTGCATATCGCCCTCGTAGAAGAGACCGGGACCGGAAGTCATGTAGCCGTAGCAGGCATCCCAGAACTGGATCCAATTCCAGAAACCCTGGGAAGCGCTAATACCGCAAGTACCCCAGATGTTGATGAGCGGCTCACGATCGGCGTGAGAATTGCAGACACAGACGCAGCCAAACGGGATCTTGACATGACCAATGGCCTGGTCGGCAGCGGGCGTGTTGTAGGTCCACGCCGTGGAGATGCTGCGATCGATGCCAATCTCGTCGCCGCCATTGTCACAGTCGTACATCTCACCGAGATACCAGCCTTCAACAGCGTTGCCGTTGCGCTCATAGAACTGGAGGACTTCGACCGTCACGTTGGTCAGCTCCGGTACCTCACAGGCGGCGTAAACGGCGCCGTTGCAATACAGACCCATGGTCAGGGCATTGCTGAAAGGCGCACCGAACGCCTCCCAATCCCATGCGCCCAGGTAACCGAAGTCCTGGACGGAATCGAGGAAGCTCTTGCAGACCTTATCGACGAGGATCGTCTCGTAGTTGTCACCGCCGTCACGGGTGATCTCGCCGCACGGCTCATCAGTCTTGAGATACGGCTTGCACTCGTCGACATCGCACCAGTTCGGATCCGGCTGCATGGAGACGAAGGCGTCAGCTTCACCACCGCCAGAGGTCCAATCCTGCGTATGCACGGCAATCTGCTGAGTGCTGATTGCATACACGTAGGCGCCCTGGTAGTAGCTGGCTCCATCGGCATCGATCAAGAAGCCGTTGTGGCCGGCAGCGCCATCGCCCCAGTCACCGTTGCCTAAACGGCCGGTATTGGTCACCAACTGTTCGTTGGCGTCGGGACAGCCCATACCGAAGTGCAGGGTCGTGGTGTCAATCAAGCAGCCGCCGACGAGACAAACGTGCATACAGGGATCCTGGTCGGGATTACACAGGAAGAAGTCGGGGTCGTTAGTTCCCACAACGAGATAGAAGCACTGCGGCCCACGGCTGATCAGAGCCTGATTGACCGTTAGGTCAAGACTATGGTATGCACCGGCAGAAATAGCCGATCCGACTTGCGGCCAGTCAACGCTCACCAGAAACGGTGGCCAACCGGCAGCAGCACGGTTGATGGTTTCTTTCTCGAAATCCATCTCGCGCACTGATTGCATGCCGCTCTCGTCAAGTATGTTGCTGTTCGGACGCAGGTACTTGGACAGGAACGCATCCCGAGTCAGATCGTTGGCGATCTTCTCGGCCCGATCCATGAAGTTTGGATCAACAGCCGAGGCAAAGTCCGGAATGTACATGCCGGGGCAGACATCCTCGTCCGCATTTACATAATCGAAGAGGAGTTCGGCACAGCCGCTGTTGTAGAAAACGTCATCCCAGGAGACGGGCCACATCGGGTCAACGCCAAACTCAACCGCGGTCGTCGGATTGTAGGTCTCAATCTGCAGACGCGGCCGATCATCCTGCTTGGTCATGTCAAAGAGACAGCCATAGAAGTCGGCGAACGCCACGTGGACTTGACCTTCCGCGTCGTGAGCAATCGCACCGGACATTCCGATGTTGATAAAGGAAACGTTGCCGTGGTTTACACGGCGCCGGTAGACTTCCTCAAAGGTAACGGAATTGATACAGCTGAGGAAACCCTCTTCACTGAAGGCGTAGATCAGATCCTCGGGGTAATCTCCATCACCAGGTTCGCAACTGGCGACCGCATCGACGTAGTAGCGGTCTGCGTTGGCGTTGGTGAAGGACTTCTCGATGACGCCGCTGTTCCTATTGATGCCCAACAGATTGCCGCCGCCTGGAGGCGACATCCAGCGCGTCAGAGTAGGCATATAGCAATGGTTAGCGTCCATAATCGGAGTCGAGTAGAAGACGCGGTTGCTAAGCGCCGCATAATTAACAAAACCAGAGGCAGCGTTGATGCTGTAGAACAGACCGTCGGTCGGGTGGTCAGCCTCGGCCCGCGAATTGGTATAAATGTCGCCATTGTCATACATTATACCAGACGTGAAGCCCTCGTCGCCAACGTAGCCGTTGGCGTGAGTCCAGACAACCGGGCCCTGGAGGCCGGAAGTCCCGGACAACTGCCAGATGATGAGACCGGTCGAAGCGTCTATCGAGTAAACATCACCAGGAGTAGCGCCTGGGCCGGAGCCGCCATAGGTGTTGTAGTAAAGGTGATAACCATCGGTAGCGCCGGAGATATAGTTCGGCAAAGGAAGGGTGATCGGGTTGGTCATCCAACCGACACCGGGGAAGTTAACGTTGTCAAACAGAGCGCCGGTGAGAGCATCGGCAGCCACAACACACCCATTATCAGTGCCCCAGACGAGAACGTCGATTCCACCAACGTTCACCACCATAAAGCGACCCCAGCGGTTCATACCACATGCTGAGTAATCGCTACGATTCCACAGAGGGGCGCCGGTATTGAAGTCCCAGGCCGAAACCGTCCCGAAGAGACCACCAGCGGTGAACAGGATCGGGTCCGGGTAGCCGGCAATCATCGCGACCGTCGGGGTAGTTTGGACGTTAGAACCTATTTCGGGGGAACCGGTAAGGGTATACAGGAGCACTCCCGAATAAAGATTGAACACCTTGTACTCGGAAACGCTGGACGAACTGAACGCCTGGACAACTTTATCATAGGCGATGATAGGTCCGCAAGATGGGTAGGTATTACCCAAGGTGGGGTGTGTGTAATTCCAGTTCAGCGTCAGGTCGCACCAGGCGTCGTCGACAGCGTTCATGGAATGGCCCGTACGAGCGTAATCACGCTGGTAGGTGGGCCAATCTTCGCTCGGGTAGCACACCAGCTCAGGCCACTCCTCGCAGCACTCATAGACCTCAGACACAGTCGCAAAGTCCTGTGCCCAGCCAAACGTGCTCCAAGACATCAGCCAGCTAGTGCCGTACAGGAAGGCAACCCCGTCATTCATGCCGCCGCCGCCAACGTCTTTGTCGTCCAGCAGGATATTGAGATCACGGAAAGTCGGAGAATATGACTCAATGGCAATCCAGTGGTCGCTGCTCACGTACACCTCGTCAGGGTAGAAATCGGCACAAGTCGCAGCCGGGTACATGAGATAGTCAGCCGGCTGCCAAATGATTGAAGCCACCTCGGCACCCGGCAGGCCGCCAACGTCAGTGTAGACAGAGACCTTGGAGCTGTCTGCGTAAGTAGCGTCGGTGGCATATAAGTACCAGCAGACGTCATAGACGCGGCAGGCCGGTCCGTTGGAGCGCATTTTCTGGGCCCAGGCAGTGAGCGGGTTATTATCAGGAACAGGATAGTAGTAGGCAAGGCCGTTGTTGTGCGACTGCCAGGCGCAGAACTTGAAGGGATCTTTGCACATGTAGGCGTCGAACAGGAAGTTGACGTCAGCACCGCAGTCATCCATCATGGAGGCCCATGAACCACCGGGGGCGTAGCGAGTTGACGAGCGGCCGACACCGTCAGAACCGTCGGATGACAGGCAGCACTCATAGTCAACAGCACCGCTGGACGAGAAAGACACATGGAAGTCATCCGCCATTACCAGGTGCAAAGACGAAAAGTCAGCCGTTGACCATCCCGGGAAGGCAACATAGGAACCCACCGGCACGGTCACCTGTGCAATTTGAGCATCAGGGAAACCGTTTGTGTCGGTGTACACGGTCATGTAAATGTCGTCAGTGCCGAAGGAGCCATTATCCCAATCGTAGACAGCAAAATCCACGAATTGGAGGGTCTCCGGACCGCCCACGCTGTAACGCATAGCGTATTCTATGTTGCCCCAGGTGGGATCCGGAGCCGGCCACAAATAAGCAATGTTCGTGTAATAATACTGCCAATAGCAATCGGTATAAGGTCTCTCTATGCATTCGCGCTCGTTGAGGATAAAGAATGAAACATCGAGTCCCCAATCGTTGAGCATCGTCCCCCACGTGCTACTGAAGAACTCGCTCGCCCGCTCCTCCAGAGAGGACGAGCCGGTAGCATCGTCGGAGATGATGGCCAGGGTATCGCCTATACCACCTATCATCGTCCACCCTAAGTGATGCTCCTCACCATCTGAGAATACATGGCTGCCAGGAAACACGGCAGTGACATAGCCCATAGGCACGGTGTTGGCCGCCAGAGTGGCGTATGAAATATCCACCGAGTCCATTTTGGCGAGTGGGAATCCGAAACCGTCGTCATCCCAGATGTAACACCGCATATCGGGAGTGCCGACCATCGCGGTGCCGTACATCAGGTAATGAGCCTGAATAACCTCGCAGTCATAGCCTTTATCCGATGTGAAGCGCATGTTGAAGAGGTCGTCACCGTAGGCATCCGGAATAGGCCAGTAGTAGAAGGGGACGCCGTTGGTGTAGTCCTGGACATCATTGAAGTAGGGAGGAGTAGGGGCGGACATACCCGGGGGCAATACCTTTAGCGCATCTTCTGGTTTCTTAAAGGTGGGTTGTTGGGGCCTGGCATCACGGATAGACACATACTTAGGATTGGTTGGGTCAATCTTGATGACAGGGTTGATGTCTGGAGTCAACTCACCTTCAACTACATCTGAAACTGCTGTACCGTTGAGAGCCAGAACTAGACTCAAAACGAATACTGCGCTTATCAGTCTTCTTAACATTTAATTCCTCCTTAAAAAAGGAAAGAGTGTAGATTCGTCTTCCTAAAGTCGGCCAACTGCCGGACTTACCTTATTGTCGGCAGTCATAAGGCGGTTCGCCAGTATCCGGAAAGATTGTCTAGGGAAAAACAGGATACATACTTTAGCCAACGAATTCATTAAATTCCTCTTCTTTTTGGAGTCGGAGTCTTGAAAGCTCCAGTTGTGTAAAAAAGCTCGTGCTTCTGCACTCTTATTTTCAGTCTAATGTCTATTTTTGTTACCTCCGTAAGTAACTGACCGGTTTTAGTCAGTTAACGGTTAGTAGTTCTCTGTTGTAGTAACGATTCAACAGTGGAAAGTAATACAGACTACAAACTATACAATGCAGAGAGAAACATGCCGTACGGATAAATTGGGTACCGGGCAGAGCCTTGCTTTTTGGACAGACCCTAACGGACCTACCTTACGGCACCATCCTTAACATTATACAGTTTCTTAGAGGTACTTGCGTATTACGATATGAATCACTTGTGGCTCTCGGATTCGTTCGTAACTTAACACACGCTCTGAACATAAGTTAACTATTTTGACATTACTTGTCAAGAGAAAAATGGGGAATTTTTGCCGGATTTTTCGGTTTTTTTAACACCGCAGGGAACTGCCCCCCACCTGCTTTTGCTACAGCTATTGTGAGGAAGGCCTTGACAGATTGAGCAAAAAGTCGGTTTTTCGGGTGGTATTATGCACTTAGTCTCGCTGCAAGTCAAGAATTTCAGGGTTTTCAAGGAACTCAACCTGGCGTTTCCAGACAACGTAATTGGCATTATCGGGCCAAACGGGGCGGGTAAATCATCCATAATCGAGGCGATTTCATGGGCGCTGTATGGAACTCAGGTGGCTCGCTCCGGGAAAGACGAGATCAAGTCGGTTTTCGCTGGCCGCTGGGACCCATGTGAGGTCTGCCTGGAATTCGCCGTCAATGGTGAAATATACCGCGTTTTCAGGCGTCTGGCAGGCCGGTTTGAGCGGCCCGAGGTGGAGCTGTTCCGGGGCGAGACATCGGAATCGGTGGGGGTAAACGAGACCAGGCGGTACGTGCAGGAGCTTCTCGGTTTGGATTGGAGAGGGTTTCTGACCTCATTTTTGGCCCGTCAGCAGGAATTAAACGCCCTGTCGGATCTGCAGCCCTCCAAGCGGCGGGACCAACTGGCCGGAATGCTCGGGATTGAGAGGCTCGATAAGGCAATCCAGAAGGTCAAGGAGGACAGTCGTTCGAACGAGCGGCAAGCCGGTTTCCTTGAAAAACAGTTGGTGGAATCAAACGGGATTGAGACCCGGATTATGGAACTTACCGAGCGGATATCCCATCTGTCGCGACAGGTTAGCAGCCTGGAGGGGGTTCAGAGAGAGGCGGAAGCTGCTTTTGAAAAGGCTTCGGATCATTTTCTGAAAGTCCAGCAGGCAAAATCGGCCTGGCTGCAACTCCAGGCAAAGTGTGAAGCAGAAGAAAAGACGACCGCACACCTCACAGAGCAATTGCACAATCTCAAGGAGGAGGCTTCCAAGCTGTATCAGTACCAGCAGGAGCTGGCGGAACTGGAGAAGAAGCTGACCGACCTTCCGGACTTCAAGGTACAATTGGAAGCGATGAAACTGGCCAAAAGCCGTTTAGAGATGCGCCTGACTCTGACCAAACAGGAAACTGATCTCACTCACGAAAAAAGTCAGGTCGAAGCCCGTATTGCCGCAAACAGCAAGATACTGGCCGATTACGACGCACAATTGAATACTATTCCGGATAATGTGCGCAATCTTCTGGCTGAGGAACAGCGGCGATTGGAACAGGCCCGCAATGAATTCGCCCACTTGCGAGAGCAGAAGGTGTCGCTGGAGGGCGAGATCGGCAAGCTGAAGCAGCAGATGACATCAATTGCTCAATTTGGGCCGGATTCCGTCTGTGACCGCTGCCTGCGGCCCCTTGGTGACAGCCTGCCGGAGATAAAGGCGCATTTGAGCAACGAGCTATCCGGTCTCCAGACGGTTGCTGGTGAGCTGGACGGACAGCTGCGTATCAAAGAAGAAGAAGGCAAAAAGCTCAAGGAGTCCTGCCGGGATTTGGAGGCCAAGGCGAATGCTCGTTATGAATTGACGGTCAAAAAGGAAGCCAGCCTCAAAGAGCAAAAATCTCTCACGCAAAGAAAGGAAGAATTGCAAAGCAAGCTGTTGGAAGTTTCGGATCAGCTCGGGCAGCTTCGGCAGGTACATTTCGACGAACGGCAGTTTTCATCTCTAGCCAAAACCGTAGAACAGCTCGAACAAGCCCTTTCCCGCTACAACCGGCTCAAAGGTGAGCTGTCCCGGTCGCCGGCGGTTGGCAGGGCGATTGAGGATCATACTCAGAAGCTGGCGGCGGCAAGTGAGATAGTGGCTTCTCTGAGAGCTGAACTGGAGAAGCTGGCTTTCAGTGAAAAGGATTTTGAAACGGCTCAACAGTCGTTCCAGACGGCACAGAAACACCTTGAATCGGCAAAGAACGAGCATCTTGCCGTCTCCAAGGAACAGGAACTGAATCAAAAGGAGTTAGAAGGGAAGCTGGAACAGAGAAAGCGGTTTGAAAAGGCGGCGATGGAACTGGAAACCTGCCGTACCAGCCAATACTACGGCGAGAAGCTGGCCGGGCTGTTGGCCGAGTTTCGCTCTCATTTGATTGCCCAAATCCGGCCCACCCTGGCGGAATTTTCCAGCCGGTTGATGTCGGAGATGACAAATGGGAAATACGGCCTGGTGGAACTCGACGAGAAGTACAACCTGCGGGTCATGGATTACGGCCAATACTACGCTGTTGACCGGTTTTCCGGCGGGGAGAAGGACCTGGCCAATCTCTGCCTGCGGCTGGCAATATCGCTGGCACTGACGGAGTCCGCCGGCTTGAGCCGTTCTTTTATTATTCTTGACGAGGTCTTCGGGTCACAGGACAGTGAACGAAAGGACTTGATTGTCAAAGCCCTGGCCAACCTGAAAAATCGCTTTCCACAGATTTTCCTCATCACCCACGTCGAAGAGCTTAGAGACAGGGTGGAAGAGCTGATCGAAGTTTTCCCCACCGGCGCCGGGTGGTCGGAGGTCAGAGTTAATGGTAACTCAACATAACGTGCCCCGGCGAAAAATGAGAACCAGCTACAAGTGGGCAATTATCCTAATCCTGGTCGCACTCATTGTGGCCTTCCGGCTGGTCGAGCAGATCGGCTTTGACCGTAAGCCAAGCGACCGCTTCATAGTCAAGAAGATCCAAGACGGCGACAGCGTGGAACTGTTAGGCGGTGATCGGCTTCGCCTGCTTTCGGTCGATACCCCGGAGAAAGGGGAGCTGTTCTTTGAGGAGGCCTGCCAATTCCTTGCCGAGTTGACGCTTGGCAAAACGGCACGGATAGAATTTGCCGGCCAACGCCGCGACAAATATGGGCGGCTTCTGGGATACCTGTATATCGACAGCATATTTGTGAACAGGGAAATTCTCGTAAACGGGCTGGGGTATTTGTATTTATTTAAGGACACCGAGCTTGACCGTCCCGAAACAAAAGAGCTCTTGATGGCTCAGCGCGCCGCCATGCAAAAAAGTGTCGGTCTCTGGTCGGTCGAGCGGGCGCAGGAGGATTACTACCTTGCCGTGCCAGGCTCGTTTCGCTTTCACCGCCCCGGCTGTTCCGCAGCGAAAAGATTTAAGCCGGGGCATCACCGTACTTTTGACACTCGCGAGGAAGCCCTTTATGAGGGCCTTTCCCCCTGCCGCAGGTGCAAGCCATAGTTCGAGAGGTGTCAAGAGCAGCCAAGCTGTACCCTTATCAAAATATCTATTGCCTTCTTATCATTTTGTAACTTAATTTTCGACTAGAAGTTGTTTTGAAACAAGAGGTGTTGTGTAAAAAGGTAACTTTGTATGAGGATACCCTTTCAGTGCTCAGGGATTCCGACCATCTCATCAGCATTCGGATGGGCACTGACTCCCTCCTCCGAAGCGAGTTCATCCAGCAGAACGCCTTGCAGGTTAGGAACTTGGACATTTGAGGTTTTGCTTTGGTAATAATTGAAGCTGCAAAACTTTCGAGATTACTTAGGGTTTTCGAAGATAGCCATAAGAGCTTGATTTGTGTACCGTTCTTTAATAGAGAAGGATTATCATTTATACGAAATCCAATTAGTCTTTCTCACGAGGTTTGCTTGTATATACGATCCAATATTTACGACTGGGCAAGCGGGTTTGCCAATCTAGAAGACCTCTGCCAGTTCATTGATTTCCTTCGCCAGAAAGATACGATAGTGCAACTTCACATCTTGTCAAATCTTCACGCTAAAGCTTATGCTGCCGAAGATCACAAAAGAGCTTACTGTGGATCTGCAAATCTTACAGTGGCTGCGTTCTCAAGCAATTTGGAGGTAATGACTTATACGGATGGTGATGATGCGCAGCCAATACTAGATCTCCTTTCTGATTGGCAGAGGCAGTACCCTAGCGTTTCGGTAGATGACTTTTGTGATACGGTTGAGATCACGAAAGAAAGTGTGGAGAGTGTTGGAGCAAAGGCCCGCCAACCTGACTATGATACAGACGAAGACTTCAATGCAGCTGTGGATTTATTCTCGCAAGAACTGCACAAAAAAGTTCGCAAGCTTCGCCACCCGGTAACGGCAGCTCGCAAGGTTGTTCCGGACATGCAAAATAACTTTCCAGGTCTCGAAAGCAGTTGGCAGATAAGCATAGAGGAGTTCATCGATTTTTGCCAGAACGATGGGTCGTCATCCGCGATAGAGATTGTTCAACGATATCATGGAAAAGCCAACTTACAGGGCCACATAAAGCACATGTTCTACGGTGGACTCTTCTTCTTTTATGAGAATCCTTCAGCGCTTGAAAAAATCCCGTTATATTTACAAGAGAGAGAACGAATTCTATGGACGGAAGAAACTTGGATAGACGATTGGAGATAATATCTAATGCAACACACTGGTGAGTTTTATGATAACATAAGCTTCAACTACCATACGCTTGTAACCTATCTTCCAACAACACTGGGTGGTGTTCAGCAATCAGGAGGAGCCAGTAGTGGCAACTTCAAGAAGGTCACTGCCTTGCTAACAAAGATGCTATCCGAACGTCTCAAATGATTACTGTGAACAACATATATCATACGGACTGCCTTGAAGGGTTAAGGTCAATTGATAACAACAGTGTCACCACTGTACACACAAGTCCGCCTTACAATATCGGCAAAGACTATTCGGGGTATAAGGACTCACTTGCAAGGAAGGAGTACCTATCGTTTGTTAAAGATGCGATATGTGAATTACATCGAGTCATTAAGACCGGTGGCAATCTGTTTTGGCAGACTGGCTACACCACTTTCGAAAACGGTTACATATATCCAATTGACCACCTCACTTTCGAGATTTTCCTAGAAGCTGGGTTCAGGCTAAAGGATAGAATCATCTGGAGGTACTTCGGAGGAATGTCGTTTAAGAACAAGTTTACGAACAAGCACGAGACTATTCTTTGGTGGACAAAACCAGGAGCTGATACTTTCTTTGATGTCTTCCCGATAAGAGAGAAATCCAAGGAGTTGGATCCTAGAAACAATCTCTTTGGAAGGAATCCAGGAAATGTCTGGGAAGTAGATCGTGTGGCTTTTGGGTCAGTAGCTCAGACTTCACACATTGCTGTTTTTCCGGAAGAGATTTCAGATCGAATAGTATTGTCTACCACACGCCTGGGTGAGATATGCATGGATCCGTTCTCAGGTAGTGGAACTCTATGCAAGGTTGCAAAGTCTCGTGGCCGGAGATTTATTGGTTTTGAAATAGCGAAGGCTTATTATCAGGAAAGTGTGAAGCGACTGGGCTTTGTTGCTGACAGTGAGTACAAGAATGTGCTGTCGAGTTTGATCAAACTTAAGGCTTTTCAGTCTGATAAGAGAAACCAAGATTTGGGACGGATTTTTGATTTTATGTATCACCTTCTTTCCACGTTTGATGTCGAATGTACAAACCTATTCGAGGCTATTGAAGAGTACAACGCCTTTCTGGTTAAAGAAGATATCCTCTCAAAAAGGCGAAAGATAGAGTTCTGGAAGAAGACGGATAGTTTCTTCGAAAACAAGAAAAACGATTGCAATGTAATCTATATTCTCAACAAGTGCTTTGAAGATGCCTTCAAGTTGACATCGGTTTACAACGGCGCAATGCGGCTCTACCAGATTTTGCATTGGTACAATTCATTCAGAGAAAGAAAAGATCAACTGTATAATGACATTTGTAGCATAGTAGAAGAAGAACCTGAATCGTATCGGAGAAAGGGTAATACTATTACACTTGTAAACCGGCATAAACGAATAAAAGAGGACAAACGGATAAGAAATCAGCAGGATTCACCACAGACGTCACTCATCACGGATCGCTAGCTTATCCAATGCAGGATTCCTGTAATCCTGCTGCCTTCTATTGTTGTATCCCCTAAGTACAGTAGATCGAAGCCCTTACGGTCTCGACAAACACCAGCATCCCCCCATCATTTTCCATACAAGTTCAGAGCTATCCCGATATATCCCCCTTCTATGGAGAAATTCCATGTGATGTCACTACCATAATCCTTACCAGTGAATAGCAATCCAAATAGCTTGATGCGGCAAACGGCAATCCCTATTATTCGTGAAGAAATGATCGCAATGGTTTTAGATCGTGTAATTCATGAGGAAGACGAAATACTCACTCCCAGACAAGGCCGATTGAGATGACGGTCAAAACTACTTACATAATTAGCGCCTTATTGTTTCTCCTTGCAGCTGTGTTTTCTGTAGGGTATCATCATTTCGACGAACATTTTCAGATACTGGAATTCGCCGCCTTCAAGCTTGGCATGACCGAAGCAAGTAATTTGCCCTGGGAATACCATAAGCAGATTCGTCCTTCAATACAGCCCGTGATGGTTGTTCTCGTTCATTCCTTTTCCAGCGCTCTCGGTATTGACAACCCATTTACAATCTCTACGTTTCTGAGAGTCTTATCAGCTATTCTTTCATTCATCAGCGTGCATCTTTTGTACCGAGCGTATCGTCGAGAAATCGAGGATATGGTGCTACGGAAATGGTTTCTGTTTTTGTCATTTCTACTCTGGTTTGCCGTCTATAACAATGTAAGATTTTCATCAGAGAACTGGTCAGGCACCATATTCCTGATCGCTTTTGCATTATTCTATCTAAAACAGTCACCAAATAAATGGTATTACCTGCTTTGGGGGACGCTCTTTGGTTTATCCTTTTTGTTTAGATATCAAGTAGGTCTCTTAATTGGAGGGCTGATGTTGTGGCTTATATTCGTTAAGAAGGAAACAATAGTCAATCTGGCATTCTTAACTTCCGGCATTGTCATCATGTTTGGTGTTGGAGTTTTGATTGACCGGTGGTTTTACGGCGAATGGATAGTGACAGCATGGAGGTATTTTGAGCAAACTTTATTGTTGGATTTGGATAGAGTATCGAGGTTTGGGACCTCCCCATGGTGGTACTATTTTGAAAAAACGTTTATCAAAGCGATACCGCCTTTCAGCATAGTATACTTATTGAGCGTAATCATCGTCTTCGTTTTTCGTAGAAAGGACATATTAACATGGATACTATTGCCGTTTTTATTAACCCATATTATTATCGGGCACAAAGAACTCCGCTTTTTGTTTCCGGTAATCGGTCTCTTACCCATATTCATCGTTAAAGCTACAGAGATAGTCCAAAGTAGGTGGAATCATAGTTTTGGGAATAATACAATATCAAGGATATTCATTAGAGGATTTTGGATTACCAACATACTGTTCTTAGTAATTATTGTTTTCAAACCTGCAAGTCATCAAATTGGCTTATATAAGGCAGTCTACACTCAATACTCAGACCCGATCACGCTGAATTACATAGAAAACAATCCGTATTATCGAATCTTAGATATTTATTACTACAAACGACAGAGTCTGCAAATCAAGAAACTCAGTTCAATAGAAGAATTGAGTTTTAACTCAGATGGGCTATGCTTATTTGCGACACAGAACCCCAAAGAGCTGGATGATGTAAAACATAGACACAGTTTAGTATATACTACATTTCCGGAATGGATAAGAAACTTCAATATCAACAATTGGATTGAACGTACCAAGTTCTGGTACGTGTATGAACTGGACACTTCAACCTGAACTGCTTGCGCCAATTGATCAGAGTCTGTTTACACACTCCTTGCCGCGTAGCTATCCTATCGAACTTTGGCCGATCAGTTCGCAAAGGAATGAATGTCTCGTTAGTCTTAGTATACTTCGTCGCGTCAGCCTTCCTAACCCCTCGCTACTGCGTCTGTAAAGTTTTTCACATGGTACCGCCGGGTGGCCCACAGCTCTGCTGTGGGAAACTTCGATAAGAAAATAAGATACGGCTAAACTCATGGCAGGTGCGCAGGGCACCTGCCATACTTGCTTACAGTGTCTGGTTCAAGGGCAGGACAGCCCACTGGCTCAATCAGTTTGCACCGCCACCACTTCCTCAAACCTCCCGCCAAGATGCTTGGCCAGGAATTTCTCCGCCGCAGCGTAGAACTTGAGCCGGTTCTCAGGTCTGGCCAGACCGTGGCCCTCGTCGGGGAACAATAAGTATTCGTAGTCGATTCCCTTTTCTTTCATTACTTCCACAATCTGATCAGCCTCGGCCTGTTTGACACGCGGATCGTTGGCTCCCTGTACAACCATCATCGGGATACTGATGCTATCGACCCGGAACAGGGGGGAGCAGGATTCAAGAAACTCCTTTTCCGTTTCGGGATCGCCCACCCTGGCACGGAAAATGTCCATCATTGTCGTCCAGTACGGCGGGATCGATTCCATCAGCGTTATGATGCTGCTGGGGCCACAGCCGTCTATGGCGCAGGTAAAGAGATCAGGCGTAAACGTGGCGCCAACCAGGGCCGCATAGCCGCCGTACGACCACCCGTATATGGCCACCTTGTCCGGGTCGGCGTAACCCTTTTCGACCGCCCAATTTACGGCATCCACCAGGTCATTGTGCATCTTGCCGGCCCATTCTTTGTCGCCGGCGTTAGTAAAGTCTTTGCCATAGCCGGTAGAGCCGCGGAAATTGATCTGTAAACTGATATACCCGCGGTTGCTAAGCCATTGCGCCTCGGGATGATACCCCCAGGTGTCACGATACCAGGGGCCGCCGTGTACGTTGAGCACGATGGGCAGATTCTCTCTTCCTTTCCCGGGTGGAAAGGTAATGTAACCGTGTATAGTCAGCCCGTCTCGCGACATAAACGAAATCGGCTCCATAGGCGCCAGGGTGTAGGCATTCAGTTTGGGTCGATGGTGGAAGAGGAAGGTTTCCTTTTTGGTGGCGCGGTCAAAGGAGTAATACGGGATCGGGCCGTCGTCGGCGTTGAACCCGATCAGCCAGGTGTCGTCAGCATCGTCGCGGCTGCTGATAAATAAATCACCGTGGTGGATTTTTTTGATCGCCTCTATGTCGGCCCTGATCGCTTCATCCAGAACAATCATTTCCTGCCGATCCTTAACGAACGTTACAGCCTCGATTTCGTACGTGTCGGGGTTCTGGATAACGTCGCTCACGTCATACTGCGGGTCCTCGGCCAGCACTTCAATTTCGCCGCTGGCGATGTCCATCTTAACCAGGCGGCCGGCGTTGACATCGCGCGAATCCTGCAAGTAGATAGCCTTGCCGTCTTTGGTGAAACCGAGCGGGCCGCTGGTCAAGGCCTCTTCCGATTCCCAACTGACCAGCAGTTCCCAATTGGCCTTTTCGGTCTTCCTGTACATGAAGTCATACCCGCCACCGGCGCTGGCCATCAGGCAGCCGAGCACTTTGAATTCGGCGTCGGTCACCCAACCCATGACATTGCCGGGGTTCTTGGCCACCATCTTTAGATCTCCCGTTTTCAGGTCAAGATGGTAGACATCATGCACTTTCGGGTCTTCCTTATTCATGCCGATCAGCAGTTCATCGGGGAAATTCTTGTTCCGGTCGACGATCTGAACCTGCACGTTCTCAAACGGCGTCAGGCACACAGTTTCATCAGAATCAAGACTTACCGACCAGAGCAACCAGTTTTCATTGCCGCCCTCGTCCTGCAAATACATGATGTGCCTGCTGTCGCCTGACCAGAAATACCTTCTGATCCCGCGCAGCGTGTCTTTGGTGACGGGCCTGACATTATCCTCGCCGATCGTTCCCACCCAGACGTTTAAGACCTCGTCGACAGGGGCCAGATAGGACATCATAGTGCCGTCCGGAGAGAGGCGGGGACTGGCCTTCTCGGGATTGCCGAAAACGACCTCGCGAGGGATCAGCTCCGGTTCGGCAATGGCTACCTTCTTCCCGCAGGAAGTCAGGAACCCGCATCCCAAAAGAAGACAGAGAATCAGGATCATGACTGACTTGGGGCTTCTCATCGCAGAAGACTCCTTCCTGTAAATAGGTTGTAGTATCATTCAACATCAACGGTAGTACGATACCGCCGATGTATTGTTTCAAGTGCTGGTTTCATGTTTGACATGCAAACTGGCTTACTGCCGCCGGTACTTCCCCATCAGTTGACCTTCGGTCAGGATGTGACCCTCCATGGCACTCAGCAGATCCTGTTTGGTCACACGGCCGGAAAGGTCAAGCATGTTATCGAGGGCGTAGAGCTTGAAGAAGTACCGATGCGTGCCTGAAGGAGGACAGGGGCCGCCATATCCAAATCGACCGAAGTCAGTTACGCCATGATGGGAGCCATCGGCGAGGGCTTCATCCGGGGGGACGTTTTCCGGTAGCTCGCGTGTATCGGGAGGAATGTTAAAAAGTACCCAGTGCACCCAGGTTCCCATTGGCGCATCCGGGTCGTCGGATATGAGAGCCAGGCTCTTGGTTCCCTCAGGCACGCCACTCCAGGACAGGGGAAGGGAAATATCGGCGCCATCGCAGCTATACTGCCTGGGAATCATCCCTCCCTCTTCAAAGGCCGTGCTGGTGACTGTCATTGCCATGACCTTTTCTCCTTCTTCTTTCGCCGGTGTTTCAGATTTTTTCTTTTCCTGGCAGGCACCGAGGCAGATGCCCGCTGCCGTCAGTAAACAGACGATACGAAACATATCACACCACTCCTTGTTTAGGTGTAAAATACGGATTTCGGTCGGGAAATCAATCAAAACTTGTGAGACAACCTCCTGTATAGGAATAACGAGTTCGATAACTCTAAGAATAAACTTGTTGATTAATGCTGCCTGAAATCTTACTTAGTCCTTTTTGATAACTGACGTTTTGAAATGAGTTCAACATTGTCAACCATAGGTCGGTGGCAACTAAGGAGATAGCTGTGGAGCCAAGTACTGTTCTGGCAATATCCTTTATTGTCTATACCGTTGGAATTATCGCTACCGGTATCTATTCCACGAAGCTGAGAAAACGAACCGAGGATGATTTCATTCTAGCTAACCGTGAGCTGGGACCGTGGGTGTCGGCGCTGTCGGCCTCGGCCAGCGCCGAGTCGGGGTGGGTGATGCTCGGGTTGGTTGGCGAGGCTTACCTGTTCGGTATGGCGGCTCTCTGGATTGTGCCGGGCATCGCCGCAGGGTATCTCTTTAATTGGTTTGTCATCGCGGAGCGACTCAGAAAAAGCACCTCGGAATCCGGCGCCGTCACACTGCCGCAGTTTATCCTTCACCGTTTTGGCGTGAAATCGACAGCGCTGCGTGTGATTCCAGTGGTAATTATCACCGCTGCCATGTTGGGATATGTCGCTGCGCAGATGAACGCCGCCGGCAAAGCTTTCGACGCCGTTTTTCACTTACCCTACTGGATGGGCGTACTGATCGGTGCGGCCGTAATAATGACGTACACCATCACCGGCGGCTTCCGAGCCATCTGCTGGACAGATGTTATCCAGGCCAGCTTTATGTTTATCGCACTCATAGGCATGCCTATCATAACGCTGTTTAAAATCGGTGGGTGGGACACGTTTGTTGCCGGTGTCGGCGAAATTGATCCCAACGCACTCACCTGGGGTGGTGGGAAGGTTGGCTTTGCCATGCTCGGCTTTGTGGTTGGGCTTCTCGGCATAGGCCTCGGCTACCCGGGACAACCCCACGTGCTGGCGCGCTTCATGGCCGTCAAGGACAAAGAGTCCGTGAAACGCGGCGGCGCTATCGCTATCTCATGGATGATGTTGGTGTATCTCGGAGCCATCTTCTTTGGCCTGTTTGCTAAAGTCTTCTTTGGGGTCATGGATGATCCTGAGCAGGCTCTTCCCCGCGCTGTCGGTGAATTCCTGCCGCCGGTGTTGGGCGGATTCGTGGTGGCGGCAATTGTGTCGGCCATTTGCTCTACCGCTGACTCTCAGCTTATCGTGGTCTCGTCTACTATTTCACGGGATGTCCTCCCCTTCCTCAGCAAAGATAAAAGCGGCGGCAATCGGTTCGAACGAATGCAGAGACTTGACCGCCTGGTCTTGGTGATCTTAGCTCTCGTATCCATCGCATTCGCCTTGTCCGAAAACCGGGTGATTTTTGAATTTGTACTGTATGCCTGGTCAGCACTTGGTGCTTCATTTGGTCCGGTGGTTATTTGTGGCCTGCTCTGGAAGAAGACAACCAGAGCCGGCGCCATCGCGGGCATGTTGACCGGCAGTATCGTAACGGTCGTCTGGAAAAACACCCCCGCCCTGAAATCCCATCTCTACGAGCTGGTTCCGGCATTTGTGCTGGCGTTTGTGGCGGTGTACGTTGTTAGTATTCTTACCGGCGCTAAAGAAAAGCAAGCTGACTGAATATAGCCAATTATGGCAGGTCTCAGGGAGACCTGCCCTACTCATTTGAGACTACTCCGATCCCTGTTAGCAAAAGCTTGATTAGCTTGGCATATTCATCGAGTGATGATGGTTTATTTAATCCATGCACTCGAGAAAATACAAAAAAACGCCGCCACTTCGTGGGTGACGGCGTCTCTCGAAAGGTATCACAGGAGGGAGTCAATGAGGAGGTCTGTCACTCTCTGCGCCCCTCTACCCGGTCCTCGCGGAGTTCGTTGGCATCTTCGACCAGTTCAACCTTTGCCATGCCCAGTTCACGCCGCATGACTTCCATATAATCACCCAGCAAACGATACTTGTTGCTAAAAGCGGTGACCTTGCGAAATGACGAGGCCAGCCTCTCCTTTTCCTTCAGCAGGCGCTTAGTCAGATGGAGATCTTTAAGGTCGTCACGTAAATCAACCCGGTCGTCATGGCGAGCCATCTTAGACTGATGGGGGCGATTGTATTCCCTCGCAGAGCTGTGGACTTCCGCTTCATATCGCTCAAGTTGTTGTCGGGAAGAAACAATATCGACTTGGATCTGCTCTAAGATTGACTCTTCGTAACTCCGTGCCTTCTTGTTATGCCCTGTGAGATTGGCTTCAACCCAACGGTCGATCGTCCCGGACAGCCGGTCGAGAGTAGCACTGGTAGCCCCCAACCCCTTTTTGTCCTGGCGAATCTCTCTTTTGTCTTGCTTCCTCTCAAGGTCGTTGCCAGCGGCGGCTGCACCGGAAGCAAAGGCCAAAACGAGAATAATGAAAATGAGATGGTATCTCTTCGGTGTCATAGCTGTTCCTTTCGAAACTCCTGTGTTCTGAGAAGACCGCATCAAATCACGTGCCCGGCCACGAGGTAGGCCACTAGGTGGCTTTTATTGGTAATATACAGTTGCTCAAAGGGTGGAAAGTATCGGGACAAACAGGCTGGTATGGGATTGACCCCATAGTAGGGCAGGTCTCTCCGAGACCTTCCATAATTAGCAGGAGTCAGAGACTCCTGCCCTACTGGTGGTGGCTTACAGGCCGCTACTCTTGGGGACTTGCTTGCCTTTTCTTCTGCTCGTTGCCAATGAAATCGAGCATCTGAAAGCCGATCGTCGAATCAACCGCAAACAATCTTTGAAGGATACTGTCCGCCTGGGCGGTCATGCCGTTAAGAGCGTATGCGGCTCCCAGCAGAATCCACCCGGCGTAAGACGTGGAGTCGATCTCAACGACTCGCCTGGCTTGCTCGGCCGTCTCGGCGTACCGCTGCTGAGAAATATAGAGCATCCCCAGCGATTGTAGACAATCTTGGTGCCTGGTGTTGTATGTCAGGGCTTGTTTGAAGTTTTGTTCGGCTTCGTCCGTTTTTCCCAGGCGTCTTTTGACAGTACCCAGAAAGTAAAACAGTTGAGCCGTCCTGCCTCCGGCCGTCACGCTGCGCTCGAAATAGAGCTCCGCGCTGTCGAGGCTGTTGGAGGCGGCGTAGCAATTGCCGAGGGAGAACAGAATAACCGCTTTGTCCGGCTCCAACTCTCGCGCCCGATGCAGAGCCGGAAGCGCCTTGCTGATACGGCCTATTTTGATATACTCCTGCCCCAGGTTGGTCAGGTAGAGGGCATTGTTGGAATCGAGGTTTACGGCAGCCTCAAAATATTTGATTGCCTCGGCGGAGTTGCCTTCATTACTGAAAAGCGCGCCCAAATTATTACTGAGCCCCGGTTTAAAGGGATCGATCTGATAGGCTCGTTCGAGATAGACCCGCGCTTGTTCCTGGTGGCCGAGGGCTGAGTGAGCCACCCCCAGGTTCTTGAGAGCATCGAAGTTGTCCGGGTCAAGCCTGAGAGCGCTCTGGAAATCCTCCAGAGCCTTCGCATAGTCGTCATTCAGCATTAACCTCCCGCCCCTTTGCAGGTATATCTGCAGCGAGTCCTCGGCCAGCGCCGACACTGAGAACGTCGCAGACAGAATGACTAATGTAAGTATAAATGCAACCACGTTTCCAAAACCACGTTTCTGACAAACACTATTCATATCGGTTATATGCTTCAAACGGTGAACGTTTCCAAAAAGAGGTGTGTCATAATCTTAGGCTTCTTCAGTAGGTCGAGTTTGAGGGTGCCCGTCTCAAGCGGACGACCGAGAAACCCGACAGTCTCTTTCTTGCCGCCTGCCGTGCCTACGGAACGCTGACCTATTAGTCTTAAGGAAGTCAAGCAGCCTTGGAACACAACATCGCGGTGAGAGATCCAGGCACAAACGGTAGATGCTGCGCAGTGGACCATTCAACGTCGCCGCACCACCCGGAGGGCGTCCACCAGCAACCGATAGGGGGACTTTTCCGAGTTGGCTCGGATGGCAGTAAAACATTCATCGCAGCGGTTGCGCGCGCAGAATTCCCTCTTCATATCCGCCTGCGATTCGTAGGTGTCGCGGAACATCCCGCACGGAGTAAGTTTTGCCCAGGGGCCGACTATCAGGAATCGTTTCCCTGCCTGGCAGTGGGGCTGCCGACCGCTTTCAAAAAAGCGAATCATCTGCCGCAGCGTCCATTCCGAGGTCAGGATAGGGTAGCCGTCATTTTGCATCGCCACAAGTCTGTCCACCACCCGGCCAAGTTCACTCAGCTCTCCGTTGGAATTGATCAGAAAATGCGTTTTGCCGTTTCGCAGAGCATTATAGGTGCTGAAATTGACCGCGACTCCCCACTCTTTCGCCAGCTCGGCAATACGAGTAAGATCATGAAAGTTGTCGCTTTGCACCACGCAGGCCAGGATGATGTCGTTATTTCCATATCGTGCCAGCTTGGGGGCAAGATCGCGTATGTGCTCAAAGTTCTTATTAAGGTGCCGGAATGCATTGTGGCGTTCGTCGGGATAATCCAAAGAGAGTGAAAACTGGTCAACTCCGGCTTCACGGAGTTGCAGGTACTTATCCTCGTTGAGAAGTGAGACGTTAGTGGTCAGGATAAAAACCGCCACCGGATCGCGCCGCCGCATTTCACTGATGATGTCAACCAGGTCCTTCCGTAACATAGGTTCCCCGCCGGAGATCTGAGCCACTGCCGGGTGCAGCTCATCGACCCATCGGGCGAATTCTTCGGGGCCCAAGTGCGGTTCCTTCACATAATCTCCGAGGTCACAATGCTCGCAGCGGGCGTTGCAGTTATACGTCACCTCAAATGAGACTGTGATCGGTCGTCCCAGGAGTATATTCTTGGCTGTGCGTCCGGCGATTCTTGCTTTCCGTGCGGAACTCAGCTCCGGCATTTCTAATCCTCCCACCTCCTTGACATGCTTGTATGCCAGGCGGCATAGGCTTCCTTGTCATTTTCAATTACGTTATGGTATTCATACTATGTCCGCAAGTAAATGTTAAAAATATCCTTATCCCTGCCATCTGCTATTTAGTTCTTATTGGTCGGATTCCGCAGGTACCGAGGACGCTATCCACTAAGCTAACCACACATGTTCTCATTTTATTGTCCAGAATTAGAAATCCTTTTCGAGCTTTCAGCCATTTGTAATTGTGATTAGCTCTTATAAGGAGTAGTAATGCAATAGACTAAAGCCACCGAGCGGGATCGAACCGCTGACCTACTGATTACGAATCAGTTGCTCTACCGGCTGAGCTACGGTGGCTTTATTCAATTCCGGGCTTTACCCGTATGTATTGATCGGTAAATATAACAATGACAAATTGAGATTCAAAGGGTTTAAGCCAGGCCAGACCGCTCCTCCACCCACGGGTGTCGGGCGGGGTGAGGTCGTCTCACAAGTCTACCATTCGGTCAGGTCTTTGCTCGCCCGTGGTGAGGTGTGACTTGACCGAAAATGTACTCCCCTGGAACACACGCACTTATGAAATGAATCGTCTGGTCACATCCGCCTTAGCAGACCTGACACAACGCGAAAAATCTTTCTTTACTCCGAGCAAGCCCTATTATATTGCCTGGAGATATGTTTCAAAGCCGTCCGATACTATTGGGGCAATACCGACCCCTCGATTCTTTTTTGCATCTGCTTGATGCACGGGCCAAAATTGTGCCGGTCACTCTCGTTTTGATACTGGCGCTTTTGACGGATTCGTCCCTCTTTTATTTGACCGTTCTGGCGTTTTTGGTAGGCGGCCTGTTGGGTTCGGGTGTCGCTCCGGCGACTCTGATAAACAACTTCAAACCAATTCTTGTCCTGGTGTTGATCACCCTGTTTTATCATGTTCTTTTTTCCGCCAGGGAGACCAGAACACTGATTGAAATATATGGACTTAAGGTGACCGCCGGCGCTCTGACAATGGCCGCCTTTTATTCCCTTCGTCTCATTCTCTTTATTGCCGTTGCCTTCCTGATAACGCTGACCAGTTCACCGTCGGAGCTGGCCGATGCCTTTGCCAAATTGCTCAAACCGCTCCAGAAACTTCATGTACCCGTTCATGATCTGGCCCTGATCCTTTTCTTAGCGATACGGTTCATTCCTGTTTTGTACGATGAGTTCACAACGATACGAAACGCGCAAATGATCCGGGGGGTCAATTTTTCCGGCTCGCTGCTCAATCGGTTGAAAAAAACGGTGTATATCATAATTCCCGTTTTCGTGGCCGCCATCCAGCGCGCCGATGAATTGGCTTTAGCCATCCAAGCCCGCGGCTATGGCAGCACCCGCGATAGAACGTTCTACTCTCGATCACACTTCGGCCGAAAAGAGTGGCTGTTTGTTTTCGTGACCTCTATTTTGATTGTCGCAACATATTTTCTGACTAAATGACTATGCCAACGCGCAATGTTAGGCTCACCGTCGAGTACAAAGGGACAGGTTACTCCGGATGGCAGATACAGGCCGAGCAAAGAACCATTCAGGGAGAAATCAGTCAAGCCATCTACAAGACTACCGGCAGAGACGTCAATTTGATAGGAGCCGGCAGAACTGATGCCGGCGTGCACGCGCTGGCGCAGACGGCCAATTTTATCATCGATCACCCTCTGGCACCCGAACGGTACAAAGAGGCGTTGAATTTTTATCTGTCTGATGACATCAGGATAAAAGCGTCCTGCGAGGTTGACCTGGACTTCAATTCCCGGCGGGAGGCCGTCTCCAAAAGATACCGGTACCTGATCGGGAGGGAGAAATCGGCGCTGTACCGTGAGCTGCGCTGGGAACATCCAGTCAAGCTTGACCTGGGGCAGTTGCGTTTGGCGGCACAGCTCATCGTGGGCGAGCACGACTTTGCTCCTTTTTGCGTCATGGCCTCCCGCAAGCCGGACAATGCGTGTTTCATCAAGTCAGCCAGGTGGTTCTCGGTAGGACCCCTGCTGATCTTTGAAATCAGAGGTGACCGTTTTTTGCACGGTATGGTGCGCTCGCTGGTGGGCGCTATGGTCAACCTGGCTGCCGTTGAAAAGGACGACAATCCACAAAACTTGACTTTGGAACGGTTTGGAGATATTATTCAATCTTTGACGGAGGAAAGAGTTGTGTTTACGGCGCCGCCCCAGGGGCTTTACCTGGTGTCGGTTCAATATTAGAAGGGATAGCGCATGAAATTCTTCATCGATACCGCCAACATCGAACAGATCAAATCGGCAATGGCCATGGGGGTTCTGGACGGCGTCACCACCAATCCCTCGCTGGCGGCCAAAGAGACAGCCCCGTACCATGAGATTCTTTCTGACATCTGCAAAATCGTGCCCGGCCCGGTCTCAGCCGAGGTGCTGGCCACCGACTACGAAGGAATGGTCAACGATGCACAGAAACTTGCCAAGATCGCAGACAATATTGTCGTCAAGATTCCGACTGTTCTCGAGGGCCTGAAAGCAATTAAGACGTTAAGCTCTCAGGGGATCAGAATTAACGCCACCCTGGTTTTCACTGCTTCGCAGGCATTGCTGGTTGCCAAAGCGGGCGCCGCTTACGTGTCGCCGTTTATCGGCCGCCTTGACGATATTTCCCGAGACGGGATGGGGCTTATCAGTGACATTGTCACTATTTATCGAAACTACAGCTTCGACACCGAGGTCCTGGTGGCCTCGGTGCGCCATCCGATGCACGTCGTGGAGGCGGCGTTGATTGGGGCTGATGTCATAACGATGCCCTATGGTGTCATCGAGAAGCTGATTAAGCATCCCCTCACCGACATCGGTCTGGAGAAGTTCATCGCTGACTACAAAAAGGCTCACAAGAACTGATGATTGCGCGATATACACTGCCGGAGATGGGGGCGCTCTGGACTGACGAGACCAAGTTCAAAACCTGGCTGGAGGTTGAGATCGAGGCCGCTCGCGCCATGGCCAAGCATAAGATTATTCCTATGGCGGCGTTTAAGGCTATCGAGAAAAAAGCTAACTTCGATATTGATCGCATTAACGAGATAGAGGCAGAAGTCAACCACGACGTGGTTGCCTTTTTGACCTCTGTGGCCGAGTTTGTCGGGGATGAAGCAAAGTACCTCCACTACGGCTTGACCTCTTATGATGTCCTCGACCCGGCCCTTGCCCTGCGCATGAAGCGTGCGGCGGCAATAATTGACAAGAAGATTGTCGCGGCCCTTAAAGTCATAAAATCTCTCGCGCTCAGATACAAGACGACCCCCTGCATTGGCCGGACGCACGGTGTGCTGGCGGAGCCGACCACGGTGGGTCTGAGATTTGCTTTATGGTATACCGAGCTGACACGAGCGCGGGAGCGTTTTCATCATGCCACCGAGGCGGTGTCGGTTGGAAAGCTGTCCGGCGCCGTGGGTAATTTTGCCAACTTAGACCCGAAGATCGAAACGGCCGTCTGCAAGCGACTGGGGTTGAAAGCGGCTGAGGTCTCAACGCAGGTCGTTCAACGCGACCGGCACGCGCACTATATTACCGCCCTGGCTCTGTTGGGGTCCTCGCTGGAGAAGTTTGCGACCGAAATCCGCAACCTTCAGCGCACCGAGATTGGCGAGATGGCCGAAGGATTCACGAAGGGACAAAAAGGCTCCTCGGCCATGCCGCACAAAAGAAACCCGATCACCGCCGAGCGGATTACGGGCATCGCCCGACTCTTGCGTGGATACGCTATCTCGGCGATGGAAAACATTCCCCTGTGGCATGAACGGGATATCGCCCATTCATCGGTGGAACGCATTATCATTCCAGATACGACCATCATCGCCGACTATGCCCTGCATAAATTCATCGAACTGCTTCGCGGGCTGGTGATTAACGAAAAACGGATGCTGGAAAACATCTTCTATCGTGGTGGGTTGGTCTTCTCGCAGCGGCTGCTGCTTAAGCTGGCCGACCCGGTCGGCTCGCGTGAGAAGGCATATCGCCTCGTTCAGAAGCACGGCCTGGCCGCGGCGGATGGGAAAGGGCTCTTCCGGGAATTGGTCAAAAGCGACAAGGAAATTCGCCGGTATCTTTCAGAGGCCGAAATAGACAGTTGCTTTGACCTGGGTTACTACACCAAGCATGTTGACAAAATCTTCAAACGGGTTTTTGGGAAATGATTGCGCGCGAAGGACTGCCGTTCATTGTCGTCGGGCTGGCGGTCACCGCCATATTGGTCTGGGCGGCGCTGAGATGGGACAGTTGGTGGCTGTTTAACGCCAGCGCCCTGCTGGCCCTGTTGACGCTCTTTACGATCTTCTTCTTTCGCGATCCGACGCGCCGTGTCATAGCTGAACCGAACCTCCTGCTCGCTCCCGCTGATGGTAAAATTGTCAGCATAGATACATTGGAGAACCATCCATACGTTGGGGGCCGTGCTGTCAAGATTTCCATTTTTATGTCAATCCTTGATACCCACATCAACCGCATTCCGGTCTCCGGTACGATCGCCTATGTGAGATATAATCCAGGGAAATTCTTTGCCGCTTTCAAGGACAAAGCCTCTTACCTAAATGAGCAAACTGAAATTGGTATAATCTCACAAGCTGGTTATAAGATTGTCGTCAAGCAAATCGCGGGAATTATCGCGCGCCGCATCGTGTGCAAACTAAGTGAGGGGGAATCTGTGTCAGTCGGGAATAGGTTTGGTATGATTTGCTTTGGTTCACGTGCTGACCTGCTGGTTCCAGTTGACAGCGACCTGCAAGTGCACATGGGTGATCACGTCAAAGGCGGTCTAACTGTTATCGGACATCTACCATCCAGAAAGCCGCGCACAGCACTGGCGGACGCCGCCAAGGGAGAAAATGCCGAGCTATAGGGGCATATTCCCGGGCACCTTTACCATGGGTAATGTGGTCTGCGGGTTTCTGGCCATTTTGTCGGCCTTTGAGGGGAATATTACCACCGCCTGCTGGTTTGTTATTCTGGCAGGATTTCTCGATGCTCTTGACGGCAGGGTGGCCCGTCTGAGTGGCGGAACTTCGCAGTTCGGTATTGAACTGGACTCCCTGGCTGATTTTCTCTCGTTTGGCATTGCACCTGCCGTTTTAGTCCATTCCATTAAGCTGAGTTCGCTCGGCAAGTGGGGCTGGGTGATCTCTGTCGTTTACATTATGGCCTCCGCATATCGTTTAGCGCGCTTCAACCTTCTGGCCGACACGGAGGAAAAAAAGGACTTCCTGGGCCTCCCCGTCCCCGCCGCGGCTGTCACTCTGGTCTCGTTTGTCATATTCTCCTACAACTTGTGGGACGGCCTCAGGTTCAGCGAAGTGCTGGTTTCGATGATTATTCTGTTCGCCTTTCTGATGGTCTCTCAGGTACAGTACGACACCTTTCCGGAGCGTTTTGATACCAAGCAGAATCGGATCAAGCTGGCCGTTCTTTTAGGAGCCGCCGTGATAGTTATTTTCAGGCCGAGACTGTTGTTGTTTCCGATTCTGGCATCGTATATATTATTTGGGATGGTACGTGAGCTCTACCGCTTGTTTTATGTGGGTGTCGGCAAGGTGACCGGCCGCCCGAGCAGAAATCGCAAACCAGGCGGGGGAGACATAGATGAATAGCAGCCGAAAAGCCATTGTCTATGTGCGGCTGAAGGACGGCGTTCTGGACCCGCAGGGGGTAACGATTCACAAAGCTCTGACTCAGATGGGGTATGAGGATTTTCTTTCCGTTCGATCAGGTCGCTTTTTTGAGTTGGAGATCAAGGGCGATGCATCCAACATTGACCGTAAAATCGATGAGGTCTGCTCGAAACTGCTGGCCAATCCGGTAATTGAGAAATACTCGGTGGAGAAGGTTAAGTGAAATTCGGAGTGGTGACATTCCCCGGCTCCAACTGCGACTACGATGCTTACACCGCCGCCAAGCATGTGTTACAGGAGGAAGTGGAATTCCTCTGGCACAAGTCGGAGGACCTTCTTGGTAGTGACGTGGTAATACTGCCGGGCGGGTTTTCCTACGGCGACTACCTGCGGGCGGGGGCGATTGCCAGGTTTTCGCCGATCATAGGGCAGGTCATCCAGTTTGCCCGATCTGGCGGGATTGTCGTCGGTATTTGCAACGGCTTTCAGGTCCTGACGGAGTGCGGCCTTCTCCCCGGGGCGCTGATGCGCAATTCTCACTTACGTTTCAGTTGCAAGTACGTCTACCTGAGAGTCGAAAACAACACCACCCGGTTTACCCAGGCCTGTGAGAAGGGTGAGGTCTTGAAAATCCCCATTGCTCACGGCGAAGGCAACTACTACCACTTCGATGACGAGATACGCATACTGGAAGACAAGGGTCAGGTACTGTTCCGCTATGTTGATCGGCAGGGCAATGTGACGCCGGAAGCGAATCCGAACGGCTCGCTGAACAATATCGCCGGCATCATCAACGAAGAGGGCAATGTGCTGGGCATGATGCCCCACCCGGAGAGAGCCGTTGAGGAGGTGCTCGGCTCGGCTGATGGGTTAAAGGTGTTTGAGTCCATCCGCGCTTCTTTGGCAACCCTAACAGCGGTAGGTGAGAATTGAAAGGTCGCGAAGTCACATTCCTTATTGTCGCCCTGCTTTTGGCGGCCGTTATCGGCGGTCTGATCGGTGATATTGTCGGCACCTTCCTGCCCCCGGGAGCCGCCAAGACGCTGTTTACAAAAGCCTTGAAGGTTGGATTTGACACCATCAAGGTTGATTTTTACGCCATTTCTTTTACCTTTGGGTTGACGTTGAAAATCAACTTTGTGTCGGTACTGGTGGTGCTGCTGGTCATAGTGTATTTTAGATGGTGGTATTTGTAAGAAAGTAGAGACCGCAGGAGGTTTGTTATGTTTGGCCTGGGCTGGCCGGAGTTATTGCTCATATTCGTAGCCGTGCTTCTTTTGTTTGGAGCCAAACGGCTTCCCGAAATCGCACAGGGATTAGGGAAAGGGATCAGGGAGTTCAAGAAGTCCGTGAAAGAGACGACCGAGGATCTGAAAGGCTCGCTGGAGGAGAAGGCGGACGATGCCTCAGCTTCCAAGCCGAAAGACAAAAGCGACAACAACCAGAAACAACAGTCGAAATAACCGTTTGAGTTTGACGGTCCGACCGTGAGCAACAGCTTTTCAAAAGAGGATGCAAACAAAATTGCCGCCGTAATAGGCGCGCAGGACGTGGCTTTCTACAAGGACCACTACCGCTTCAAGGTCGACAACCCCGAAGGGAAAAGAGCCCTCGCTTTAGAAATCTATCCTGAGACCGCCCTGGGCGAGACACGCGGGATGCTGGTGGTGGTCTACACCGGCAATTCTCACTTGCAGCTTCACAACTGCACCGGCTATGTCGTCTCAGAGGAGTTGGGGGAAGTTACTTTTATCGCCGAAACCACCGACCGCCTATCGGGCCTGGTGGTGGAAAAAGGCGCCTCCTGCTCTCAATATGCCGCCCTCAACCGCGAACTGATCTCCTCTGACTTCACCCAGCTCGGTGTCGAGGTCATGCTCTCCGGTGTAGCTTTGTCACTGGCGGAGGAGATATTATCGCAGGATAAGCAGAAAAAGTAGGTCACGTCGACTCTTGGTGTGATAAAATAAATGTCAAGCCCCAAGTGGGTTTGACCTACCAGACTGGAGGAATAAAAAGAATCACTCACATGTTGCCATCCGATAGTTGAAAACGTAAGCACTTCCAATATCTCACTGAAGACATTGAGAATCCAGCCTTAAGAGAGCATCTGATGAAAATTATATTTCTAATTAAGGGATGTACCTCGTGGCTAATTTTAATCGTAGACTTGAACATGCATCACCAAAATATGGCGATACTATACCATTAGATTTGAAATAATAGATACTATTATTTTTTCTTTCGCTGCTTGCGTCGTGCGCCTTTTTCAGCACGACGCTTTTTCTTTTTCTTCTTCAAATCCGGTGTTTTTCTTATTGCGGGTACGGTTTGTTTCTGCATCCACTTTTTACCACTTAACGGATTGCTCACACTCGGAATTTCAAGACCAAACTCACCAGTAATACCATCATATATAAATAATGCAGCACTTAATATATCACGTCCGATAAGCATATCGAAATGCTCGTGATGTGGTTCCATATCAAGAACTAACCTGTTTTCAAGAGTGATGTCACTTCCTGTGAAAGTAAGATTCACAAAGTACTGATTCGACCAGCCAGGACCGTGAACTCCAAGCGTTTGGACTCTTCCCGTAGGAGTCAAAGATAAATCTGTAGCAACGGCTCTGGAAATTGATGTAATTGTAGCACCTGTATCAATTAGTGCTTTAATATCCCGATACATGTCTGTGCCACGCAGACGCTGAATATCTGAGGGCAGAGAAACTGTTACGTTTAGTATCGGGCCAGAGCTAAATAGGAGTTATGCGGTACCTCGTGCAAGGTACCTACTGTATTGTTGGGTCGGCATTGATGAGGCCTAAAGTTATATTGACAGAGAGTTCCATTGGTTTGTCATCTTTTTTCTTTACTTGACGTACAAAAATCTGTTCTGAACCTATCTCTTCAATACCGTGGTGATAGGCCTCTGAAAATGTATCATAAACTCCGATTAGTTCATTTTCAAATATAACAATCCATTTCCCCTTATGTTTTCTAAGCAACTGGGGAAGATGTTTTTCAAACCATTTATTGGCTCTGTCAATATAATCTTCAGTCATTTTACCGCCTCTATTATTATATCATCGGCAAGACCGATTTGATTATTGATTTTCTCACAATCTCCTTATCCTCTTAAAGATAATTGACATTCGGATATTTCAAAATCTTTTCTTCCAAGTTTCTGAAAATTCTTGCATATCATATTTCTACTATCCCACTACCTTAATAATCTGGGGAATTCCGAAAGTTTTTTTGCGAAACAAACCCATTTATCCGTAACCTACATAAACTCAATGGATTACGTGGAATATTGGCCAGTCAGGCTGGCGTGGCCTCGATCAGAGATCGCGGCCACACATCCCCTTTTGATACAGTCTCCAAGGGGTTCTGCCCTACAATTTGCGCTACGTCTTTGCGGCAAACGACTCCACGAAATCGGCCATGTCGACAGCGATCTCTCGTGCCCTCTGATAGCGTTCATTGGGGTCCTTCTTGAGGGCTCTCATTATGATATGATCGAAAAGAAGTGGTATCTGCGGATTGACATTGGACGGCTTGTCCGGCTCGATGTTTATGATGGAGTAGATTAGAGAGGTGATGTTCTCACCCTTGAAGGGCCGCTGTCCCAACAGCATCTCGTACATGACAATCCCGAGCGAGAACAAATCGGCGCGACGATCGGTGGGTAAACCCTTGAGCTGCTCCGGTGAAATGTAGTTGGGGGTTCCCATAGCGATGCCGGTCTTGGTCATCGAGCTGGAATCGACGCGGGCGATGCCGTAATCCATCACTTTGACGTGATAGCCCTCCAGGACCATTACGTTCGCCGGTTTTATATCACGGTGGACAATACCTTTGTCGTGAGCATACTCTAACGCGTTGCAGATTTGAATGATGATCTGCGCAATGATCTTGTAATTGAACTTTACTTTCTTCTTGATCAGGTCTTCCAGCGTCTGCCCCTCAAGACACTCCATGGCGATGTACTGCAGGTGTCCTTCTGACCCAACGTCATAGATCGTGACGATATTGGGATGGGATAGTTTGCCGGCTGCCTGGGCCTCGCGATGCAGGCGTTCTCTGAGTTCGGCTTCCTCCTGAGGATCGCTGACAAAATCGAGGCGAATCGTCTTCAAGGCGACCGGGCGGTTTATGGCCGGATCGACCCCTTTGTATACCAGCCCCATGGCGCCTTTGCCGAGCGTGCCGGTAATCTGGTACCGTCCCAGATTCTTTATGTCTGCCTGCTCCTGGAACGTCCTAACCGGCTGGCTTTCCTCGGTAGTTTCTATGCTTTTTGATCCACCCGGTAAGGTCGGCTCGGCCGAACCATGGTCGATAGGGGCGATGATTTCAGGCTGGGACGAGGACAGCTCGGTCTCAACCACCGACGTCTTTTCCACTTCGCCGCTGCCGACATCCGGGGTGGCTGTTGTGGCGCTGGTCTCTTCGACGAGGCTGATCGCCTGATAGTCTTCGGGATATTGTTTACCGGAGTCAAAGGCTACCGTCTGCTGATTTTCGGGGTCATGCTCAGACGATCTTATCTCCCGGATGGGAACAGGTTGTTCCTGAGGTGTTAGGTACGGTCCAATTTCAACTTTAGGCAGCTTCTTCTTCTCTTGCTTGGTTTGAACTTCCGCGCTAAGAAGTCGCGAGTCAAGTAAGGGCGAAGCAAACATGAACAGGACCAGCTCCAGGGCGATATAGATTGTCTCCGGGATTACCCGGAAGGAGCTAAACAGGAAGTAGTTTACATTCGCCAGAATGATAAAACCGACGGAAAGGATAATCATACGGTGGAGCAACGAAGCCAGTGGCAGGGCAAAAGCACACAGGCCGCCGATCACGAACAAGATCAGCAAGATCAGGAGCGGCTGGTCATTTTTGGGAAGCAGGAAGTTGTCGTTGATAATGTTTTCGATGACGGTGGCCTTGATGGCCAGCTTAGGCATTTCACTTTGCACCGGCGTGTCGAATGTTTCTTGATAGGCAAAATCATCCACTCCCACCAGAATTAGTTTGTTTTGCAAACAGGCGTAGTCAAAATCTTCACCGAGAACGTCAGCCGCAGAATAGGTGGTAAAGGCGTTTCCTTTGGCGAACGATAAGAAGTATTTGCTCTTGTTCCCTATAGGGATATTTCTCCGGCTACCTAGGAGGATTTTTTCATTTTCCACTACTTTTATCTGGTCGGATGGCACGCCGAAGTACAACGCAGCCGCCATCAGTGAAAGCGAGGGGTAGTAGTAGCCTTCGTAATTCATGACCAGCGGTTGGTGTCGCAGGACCCGATCCTCGTCGGGCATTGTATAGACAAATCCCAAATACGGTTTGTTCTCCAGCAGCTTCTCTGCCGGCAAGAAGAGTTTCCTGACCAGCAGGCTGGACTCTTCGTCCATGATGCCGAGGGGATTGTCAACGGTGATGGAATTGTTGAATAGATGTTCCGGGTTGCTGGTTTTGTTGTTGCGGAAGGTGGCTAGGGCAATGTCGTACGGGATGACGACATTATCGATCCAGGTCAACTGTCCCGCCAGTATCGATGTATATCCGGCTGAGTCTTGCGCGGCATCTTCGCTGAGCTCGAAATCTACCGCTATGGCTTTGGGTTCACCGCCGGCAACAGCAGCCAGTAGATCGGCGATCAGATCCCGGTTCCATGGCCAGGTGCCATATTCATCTTGGGCACGGCCATCTATGGTTACCAGTACGACATTCGGACGGACTTCCTCCGGAGCTGTGACACGACACAGAAAGTCATTCAAAGAACGTTGCAAATTGTCCAGGGGACCAAAGTCGTTGACGTATAAGATCACCACCAGGAATGATATCAGAAGGTACAGGATATATGATGAATACTTGTTCATTGCCGCCTCTTTCTATCGTCCTACGGCCAACCGGTCAATCAGCATCTCCGGAAGCTGCGCCTGAGCCATTTTGCTCTGCGCGGTTTCTATATCGTATTCCACCCGGTGGTACGTCACCTCTCCTCCTTCCGTGTCAAACGTCACGTAGCAGGCTCTGGGGTCGTTATCTCGCGGCTGACCAACGGACCCGATGTTGACCAAGTATCGATTTTCGCTGTCGGGAAGGAAGCTGTGCCCCACCCTTTCTCGTGGCAGCCGGTCGTGTGCTTCGGAAAAGATAAGCGGGATATGAGAGTGGCCGTGAAAGCAGAGCCATCCTTCCAGCCGTTCAAACGCTTGGGCAGCCTCTTCGGGGCTTAATATGTAATGCCATCGCTCAGGTTCAAAAGGAGAAGCATGCACGAGGTAGAGGTTGTCGAGGCTGCGGTCCATTTCAAAATCGGTAATTAATGAGAAATCCCGGTCGGTAAGCCGGCCCTGAGTCCACTCGGCTGATATTCTGGCGACGTGAGTGTAGTTGTCAGGTGACTCCAGGCCCAGAAGGACGTACTCGTGGTTGCCCATCAGTTTGATATCGCAGGTCTTGTTTACCAGTTCTAGGCAGGCGGCCGGTTCGCTGCCGTAGCCGATAACGTCGCCCAAGCAGTGGATCTTGTCTACCTGCTGCTTGTCGATATCCTCAAGAACGGCGGTTAACGCCTCCAGGTTGCCATGGATGTCCGAAATCAAGGCAAGCTTCATTCAGCGCGCGCCCTCGACGAACTTAAAAGTGCTCTTGCCGACAGTAATAATATCGCCGTTCTTAAGAATGCAGCGATCAATCTCCTCGCCATTGACCCTGGTCTTGCCCCTTTTACCGAGATTGACCAGGGTAAATATGCCGTTTTCTTCGACAATCTTGGCCTGTATGCCGGAGAGCAAAAAGCCTCTCGCACGCACGTGCACAAATTTCGCTTTGCCGATCGTTGTTACATCCCGGTCAATCCGGTACTCAGAGAAATCAACATTTTCCTCGCCGATCAGTAGCGAGCCGCCATACTTGGCGAGCATTTCTTTTTCTACCTTGTTGTTTTCGAGCAGCTTTTTCTGCCGCTTGGTTGTTAGCACCATCGTGCCGTCGAAGCTCGCTCCGGCGTCGTGATCTTGCGAAGTCTCGCTGTGATAGATGAGGGAATACTTGCCTATCGCAATGATGTCCTTGTCGCGTAGAACCTCTTCGGAAATCTTGCGGTTATTGACAAAAACGCCGTTTAAGGATTCATTGTCCATAACCACCGCAGCGTTGTTGTTGAACTCGATCATGGCATGTTTGCGCGAGACCGCCCGGTTTTCCAGGACGATGTCGTTATCGTTTGTTCGGCCTATTGATATGCGCTTCTTTTCCGTGACAATGCGCTCAATTACCTTGTCTTCATACTTGACAATGATTTCCGGCATCAGCGACTCCTTTCATTATCGCAGTGGCCTATGTTATATTCTACGGCCCAAAGCCTGGATCTTGTTGGTACAAAACACGCTACTATACGGCCTCTTGTTGTCGGCCAGCAAGTTAATTATATTGTCGGCATGAGGATAGGAATCCTAAACCTAAAAGGTCAAGTCGTATCGGCCCCTATGGCCGGCGTGTCCAACCGCCCGTTCAGGCTTCTGGCTCTAATGGCAGGTGCCGCCCTGACTTACACCGAAATGGTCTCATCGGAAGGGATTATCCGCCAGCAGGTAAAGACCCTGGCTATGATGGAATTCAAGCCGGATGAGCAGCCGATCGGGATTCAGATATTTAGCGCCGATCCGGAGGTGATGAGTCAGGCCACCCGGATTACGGTCGAGCGGAATAATCCCGATCTGATTGATATTAATCTCGGCTGCCCGGTCAGAAAGGTTGTCAAGAAGAATGGCGGCGCCGCGGTTTTGAAAGATCTCGTTTTAACGGAGGAAATTATCAGGGCGACTGTTGAAGGCGCCGGGCAGACTCCAGTGACGATCAAAATCCGCACCGGTTGGGATGACACCAACCCCGTCTATGAAAGAGTCGGGCAGATCGCCCAGCGAGCCGGGGTGGTGGCGGTGACCCTTCACGCCCGCAGTCGCAGCAAGGGTTTTTCCGGCGAAGCCGACTGGACGACCATCAGGAAACTGAAAGAGAGCGTGAGCATTCCTGTGATCGGCAACGGAGATGCCAGGACCCCGGCCGACGCCAAAAGGATGCTGGAGGAAACAGGCTGTGACGGGGTGATGATCGGCCGGGCGGCGCTGGGGAATCCATTCATTTTCAAGCAGGTGAATCATTATCTGGCGACAGGCGAACTGTTGGAAGAACCGGCTGTACGGGATAAGATAAAAATAGCTTGCCGTCATGCCCGGCTCATGGCTGAGGAGTATGGCGAACAGAGGAGTATTGTCAAGATGCGCGGCTATCTGGGCTGGTATGTCAAGGGGTTCCCCGGGGTATCTCAGCTTCGGCAGAGGCTTTGTCGGGTTTGTACGATCTCTGATATAGAGAAAGTCTTCGGTGACTATCTCAATGAAAGACTGCTTCTAGAACCCTACCCAGGTCCTGCTGTCTCGTTGGAAGAGTGAAGCCTTTCCTTCAAAATGGTTGCTTGTCTGGTTGTTCCTTTTTATATTCCCGCCTGAATTTATGCCAACGATATAGGTGCATGTATGAAAATATTCGTTGTATCTCTGCAAAAAGACGGTAAACTCATTTCGACCTCGTTTGAGTTGATTGAAGCAACCAAGTCTCTTGGTGGCGAGTTGTATACAGTTGTCATGGCGGAGCAGGCCGATACCCTGGCCTTCGAGCTGGCCTCACGGGGGGGCGGGAAAGTGCTGGCCGTCTCGCATCCCAATCTTCGCTATTACAACGATGAAGTGTATGTCAACGTGCTGTCGGAACTGATCGCCAAGTTTTCCCCCGCTCTGGTATTGGGACCGGCAACGTTTTACGGTAAGGCGTTGTTTGGACGCTTGGCTGCCAAGAACGGCGGGTCGATGGCCTCCGACGTGACAAATCTGGCTCTGGAGGACGGCAAAGTGGTCGCTACCCGGCCTCACTACGGCGGTTCGGTCGTTTCTAAAATTGTCACCAATTCCGATGGTCCGTTCTTCGTGACGCTGCGCCCGAAGATCTATCCTGAGTCTAAAGACGGCATTGGCGAGGTCGTTGTCGAGTCAGTTGAGGCCACCGGCCTGGAGCCCAAAACGGTCATCAAGGAAATGAAGGTGGAATCGGCCGGCTCAGTAAACCTGGCCGAAGCTGACGTTATCGTCTCTGCCGGGCGTGGTGTAAAGGGCCAGGAGCATCTGCCGATGGTTCAGGATCTGGCGGATTCGCTGGGCGCCGCCTTAGGCGCTTCGCGTGCCATTGTCGATGCGGGATGGATTGCCTACTCCCACCAGGTCGGTCAGACGGGAAAAACGGTCAACCCAAAGCTGTACCTTGCAGTGGGCATCTCGGGTGCCATCCAGCACCTGGTGGGGATGCGGTCCTCCGGAACGATTGTCGCCGTCAATAAAGATAAGGATGCCCCCATCTTTAATATTGCCAACTACGGCATCGTGGGCGATGCCTTTGAGATTGTCCCGGCCCTGACGAAGAAATTCAAGGCTGAGCTGAGCAGCTAAAAAAAGCTGAAAAGCTCTTAATTTTCGCTTGACAAGCACTAAGCGAACAACGATATTGATTGGTAGTACAAACGACAGGGAGTGTCTGCTGAGGGAGCTCAAGTGTCCAGGTGAACGGGACACGGGTTGGCCGTTATAGCGGCTGGCAAGAGCAGGGCAGGGATGCCTACCGGGAAATAGTACTTGCGAGGGAGCAGGTTGTGGATGAGACAGGTGATCATCAAGTGAATTACGCGGTGGCAATAATAAGGAGCTAAAAAACTGCTGTATGCCAAGGGGATAATTGCACGCTCGGCAGGCCTTATAGCTGTGTCGCGGTGGGTGCTGGTTATCATAGCGCTTTCAGGCCTCGGCGCACTCGTACTAACCAGAGTTGCCGGAGCCGAGGAATCCGCAACCATCCAGGCAACCGTTCGAATCTCATGCTGGGTACAACTCACCATCACAAGCAGTTCGCCGCTTTGCTTTGGTCAGATCCGGCCGGGCGAAACAGATGGGACAGTTGTTGTTACCACCTCGAACGAGCGTTATGCCACCGGGGGCGTGGGGCTGAGCGGCTCGCGCTTCAGTCGCGCCGAGTTCACCATTACCGGCCAGCCGGGTGTCTCTTACAGCATCGTACCGGGGGTTCCTCTAATGGTTCACGACCAGCGTCCAAATCCGATACCCGGTGTCACCGGTCTGGAAGTCATCGACGTATTGATATACAGTACCACGGTCGGACCCCCCGAGACCTTCAGCCCGGGCGCCGGCCAGATTGGCCCTGACGGTGTCGATTCCGTTTATATCGGCGGCACGCTTGTGGTGCCCAGCACTGCTAAGAATGGGAAATACGCGGGCAGCGTCGAGTTGACCATCAATTATTAACTGATTGGGATATACAGGATTGCGACCAACAAACTTATCGCTTGACGAGGAGGTGGCAGCCAATGAAGTGAAATTATGGATAAAAGGGGGAATTGTTCCAAACCTTTTCAGTATGGAAAGGCAACCGATAACTCAAACTGTCATGGGAGAATGACAAAATGAAAAAGAAACACTTTGCAGGACTGGGCATTGCAGGCCTTATGGTTGCTCTGGTGGCCTTTATGCTGCCAACCGCCCAGGCAGTGACAGGCGACATTAGTTCAACAGTTGTAATAGAATGCCCGGTGGAGCTTAATACGAACGGCGGGTCACTTGACTTTGGTTATTTATCCGCACCGTCGTCTGGGTACGACTGGTGGACAGTCTCGGCGGCGAGCCCTGGCCCCTTGGTCCAAACCGGCACTGGAGATGGCCATGATTTCATCCCCGATGACCACAGCAGAGGGGATTTCGTTCTCACCGGTAGCGAACCAATTTACTTCACCGTTGTAGTAACCACGGACTTCCCTACCGATGATCTGAACCTATTGGAACCTTTACTATTGAGTGAGGTAAGCGGCGTGGACCCAAGTCCGGGCGACCCCGGGTGTGCGGATTTGACTGTCTTCGTCGGTGGCACACTGGAAGTTTATCCGGATGCGCCTACGGGCTTTCAGAGTGCGACAATTACAATTACAGCGAACTATTAAGCCTTAGAAGTTTAGTATTGGCTGGATGTGGCGCTGGTGAGCGAGGCCGAGAGGCAAACATAGTCGGCCGGCTCCCAGCGCCATTTTTTTTAGAGAAATTGTCCGGGCAACCTGTGAGCAACTAATGCGTGTAGAGTAACAATACATCTTGTTGACAGAGGAGTATAAAATACTATAACTTAATATTGTGGGCGGCCCGCACGCCTCGGCGTATCTTCGACCGCGGCGGGGCCTGAGGCTGTCCCCTGTTTGTTGTTGATGCAAGAGACGGGCAGACCGGGTGGTCTGCCGCGCACTTAGAAAGAGAGGGTGTACAAGATACTATCGCCTGAAAGAGATCGAGCGCAGGGCGTGACCTCAACCCTGCTCCAACGGGGAGCGGTGGCGCTGATTTGTATTCTCGGCACGGCGGCAGGCTTCTCAGTGTGCCTGGCGCAAGAGCCCGGCGGCCTGGCGGTATCGCCGACGCGGGTTGTCTTCGAGGGTCGCCAGCGGACCGCCGAGGTTAATTTAGTTAATACAACATCAATTACTGCAACGTATCGAATCTCGTTTAAGAACATGAGGATGCTCGAAGATGGCTCTTATGAGGACATTGAGGCGCCGGGTATGTATGAACTTTTTGCCGACAAGATGATTCGCTATTCGCCGCGACAGGTGACTCTTGAGCCCGGCGTGGCGCAGACGATACGGCTGCTCCTGCGCAAACCCGGTGATCTGTCGCCCGGCGAGTACCGCTCTCACCTCTTGTTCCAGGCCTTACCGCCGGAGACATCGGGTGAAGACATCGAGGCGCTGGATCTCGAGGAAGGCGAGATACGGGTTCAGATCACAACGGTTTTCGCTATCACGATCCCGGTCATCATCCGCCATGGAAAGCTGTCGGCAACGGTCACGGTCTCGGACCTGGCTCTCATACCTTCTGAAAAGCCTGACGAACCGCCGGCGCTCTTCCTCCGCCTCAACCGAAGCGGCGACCGGTCGGTATCCGGCGAAGTAAGCGTGACGTTCGTTTCCGACAAGGGAGGCGATGAGCTGGAGGTGGGGTTGATTCGCGGCCTCGCCGTCTTAGCTCCCTACCCCACCCGCACTGTGAAACTCACCTTGAGGGCGCCGGAGGGGGTGGTCTTGCAGGGTGGGCGACTGCATGTCATCTACCGCGCTCGACCCGAGGAGGGGGGCGCGGTCCTGGCGGAGGCTGATCTGTCCCTTAGTAGACCGTAGGCCCATAAAGGTGCGCCGCCGGTTCATGTCGCCCCAGAGGTTCGCCCTGGCGCCAACAATTCTTGTCCTCGTTCTGGCTATCCTCGGCCAGCCGGCTGCCTCCCAGCCGGGTGAGAAGGGGCAAGACTACAGTCCCATCGTGCCCGTCGAGCGCTCCGACGAGGAGTTGCTGATACTCCAGATGCGGTTCGGCCGTTATATCTTGAGTGACGGGATTATCGGTTATATCCACCGTGGTGGAGTGTTGCTGTCCCTCGACGAGGTGGCGAGAGCGCTCGAATTCCCCATCACCGTTGATCTCGGAGCGGGTCAGGCCACCGGCTGGTTTCTTAATAAGAATCGCCGATTCTCACTCGACGTCGCTCGGCGTGAAATAGTGGTGGAGGGCCGGGCTGACTCGTTTGACCCGAGCCTTGTGGAACTCCACTCGGACGGCATCTACGTAGACGCCACGTTGTTTGGGCGTTGGTTCCCGATTGATATTGAGTTTGATCTTGCCAGACTGATTATCAACGTTACCTCACGTGAGCCGCTCCCCATAGAGCAGCGTCTTGAGCGCGAGAAAGCGCGGGCGCGGCTAAAACGCGGTGGTGCGGCGCGGCCGGTTTACCCAAGGGTAGTTGCCCCTTACCGGTTCCTGGGCTGGCCCTTTATCGACGCCAATTCCAACTTTAACTATCGCGGCGGTGTTCTCGAGGGCCGCGAGGCACAATACAGTGGCCTCATAAGCGGCGACCTGTGCTACATGAGTTCTGTTCTCTTCGTCGCCGGAGACGACGACTCGCTGACGGATGCCAGGCTCACGCTTGGACGCAGTGACCCGGATGGGAATCTGCTCGGCCCTTTCCACGCCCGGTCGTTGAATTTCGGTGACATTTTTAGTCCGCAGATTCCACTGATCTCACGCAGCCGGGCCGGACGAGGCGCCGAGATCTCAAACTTTCCCCTGAGCCGAGCAAGCGAATTCGACCGCACCATCCTTCGAGGCGAACTGCCGCTGAACTGGGAGGTGGAGCTTTACCGTAACGAGGTCCTGCTCGATTTCCACCTTCCTCGCGCCGACGGACGCTATGAATTCATCGATGTCCCGCTCCTCTACGGCCTTAACGTCCTGCGCCTGGTCTTTTACGGGCCACAGGGTCAAAAGCGAGAGGAGGTGCAGCGTATCTTGGTCGGCCCGGGACTGGTCCGCCCTGGGAAGCTGTACTACCGCCTCGCCGCCAACCAGCAGGACAAGTACCTGTTTCGCGTGCGAGAGCCCGTGTGGGAAGACGAGCTTGAGGGCAAGGGCCGTTTCTTTGCTGAGTATGAGTTGGGGATCGGCCGAGCATTCTCCGTTTCCGGGGGCGGGGCGAGCCTTCCGTTCGAAGAGGGGCGGCGACACTACGCGAGTCTCGGCCTGCGCACGGCGATCCTTGGAGCGTTCGCTCGCCTGGATGTCAGCCAGGAGTACCGGGGCGGTACTGCCCTGCAGCTTGCCACGCAGGTAAACTTCCTGGGGCATAACCTTTTCGTTGAACACGGCCGGTTTTTTGACTTCGCCAGCGAGTGGATAAGAGAGGAGAGGGACCCCGTTGAAAGCCTGACTCGCCTCAGGCTCGACGGAGTGATTCCATTGTGGCCGTTGCCGCGCATGCCCTTTAGTGTGACGGGAGATCTCGAGCGGCGCGAATCAGGACGCACCCGCACTAATGTATTGAACCGTCTCTCGATGTTCTTGCTCGGAATATCAGTTTCTAATACTCTTAACGTTTCCCAAAGTAGCGGCGGCGGAGCGGAGACAACTACCCGGGTAGACGGCTCGCTCTTAGTAAGTGGGCGCCTGAAGCGTCTGTCACTGCGCGCGCAGTTGAACTACGAACCCCCTCCTGATCACAGATTCATCAGTGTAGCCCTTACCGGCGGTTATGAGATTCCCCAGAATTTCCTCCTTCGACTTACCGCTAACCGCCAGCTATTGGACGATCGCCGGGTGAGCTATTCGGTCGGTCTCAACCGCGCCTTCGACGCCTTCTTATTTGGTGTGGACGGCAGGTATGAAGATGATGAGAATTTCACCGTCCGCCTTTCGATCTCATTTAGCTTTGGATGGCAGCCACACAGCAAACGCTTGCTGTTCCAGTCGCGCAAGATGGGAAAGAACGGAGCGGCGTCCGTGCGTGTGTTTCTCGACAAGAACCAGAACGGTCGCTTCGACGCCGGCGACAGGCCGCTTCCGGGCGTGCGACTCCGACACAGGGGTCGTGCCGTTAAGGAAACGGACGCCAATGGTGTGGTCTTCATCCCCGACCTTTCCAGCTACAGGCCGACCGACATCACCATTGACGTGGGAAGCCTTGAGGACCCCTACTGGATCCCGACCAGCGAAGGGGTGACGGTGATACCGCGTCCTGGAAAATCGGTTCTCCTTGAATTCCCCATTATCGCGACGGGTGAGGTCGACGGTATGGTGTATCTGCGCCGCGGTACCTCCATAAATGGGGTCTCGAACGTGGAACTACAACTCGTCAACACCAAAGGCAAAATAGTACAGCAGGTGAAGACCGCTTATGACGGATTCTATCTCTTTACGCTTGTACCTCCTGGCCGCTACACCGTGCGCGTTTCCCCGGATCAGGTGAAGCGCTTAAACCTTGCCCAACCCCCTGACCGCGAGGCTGTAATTGAAGGGAATGGTAACATCGTTGGCGGTGTGGACTTTACTATCGAGCGCGCCGAAGAGGGTGGAAAATAATGAAGATAAGTCTCGCGGGCACATTCTGTCTACAGCCCTACAAATATGCTATTACTCAGTTAGAAATCTATATTAACAGTTGTAGCAGCCAGGCCTCCTTTGTATACTGACATCAAAAGTTAGTCAGTTATTATTGATAAGAGTATGCAAAGAAGAACCGGCAACATCATCCTTGTGGGCATGATAAGCGGGGCTGTTCTGGGAGTTTTCGGCGGATACTACTTCGGAGATGTGCTACTTGAGATAAAGTTTATAGGGACGATTTTTCTCAACGCTCTGAAAATGGTCGTCATACCGTTGATCGTGGCATCGATAATCGTCGGCGTAACCTCTCTGGGTGACATGCGCAAGTTAGGCGGCACGGCGCTTAAGACCATGCTGTACTATCTGGCCACGACCGGCTTTTCGGTTCTGGTCGGAATCATTCTGGTAAACATTATCCAGCCCGGTTCCGGAGTGGAAGCTTTCGACGCCTACGTTCCGGAGAAAGTAGTCGAGAGTGGACAAAAGACCTTCGTTGACGTGGTTGTCGGTCTGGTTCCGGATAATATCTTCAAGGCGGCGGCGGAAGGGAGGGTCCTTCCCCTGATTGTCTTTTCACTTCTTTTCGGCGGGGTGCTGACGGCGATCGGAGACAAAGGGAAACCGGTTATTGACTTCTTTGTCGGGCTGAACGCGGCCATCATGAAAATCGTCCACCTGATTATCTGTTTTGCGCCGGTGGGGATTTTAGCGTTGATCGGTGCGATTGTAGCCGATAAGCGAGATTCACTGGCTGAGCTGGTGGCCGGATTGGGTCTGTATGCCGTGACTGTTGTGTCCGGCTTGCTTATCCATGCCATCATTACTCTACCGCTAATCCTGAGGTTTTTCGGTCATAGAAAACCTTTCCCCTACTTTGTGAACATGGGTCAGGCGCTGGCCACCGCGGCCACCACTGCTTCGTCGTCGGCAACGCTGCCGATCACAATTGAATGCGTTGTAGAAAAAAACAAGATCAACAGCCGGGCGGCGGCGTTTGTTCTGCCGTTAGGAGCAACCATCAACATGGATGGCACCGCCCTGTACGAGGCTGTTGCGGCTTTGTTTATTGCGCAGGTTTTCGGGATCGAGCTGACGATCGGCCAGCAGGTAGTAGTCTTTTTGACCGCGACATTAGTCTCGATCGGAGCGGCGGGAATACCGGAGGCCGGGCTGGTGATGATGATTATCGTGCTGGCGGCGGTTGGCCTCCCTCTTGAAGGTATCGGTCTTCTCTGGGCGATTGATTGGTTCCTGGATCGATGCCGGACAACTGTCAACGTCTGGGGCGACTCGGTGGGCGCAGCCGTTATCTCCGAAACCTCCGAGATGAAGAGTAACTTGTGAACTCGTAGGTCGGGCTCCGAGTCCGCTTCAGGCGGAGGAGAAGTCCGACATCCACTCTTGCAAGACGACACGTCAGGTCACACCCGCCGTAGCGGGCAAGACCTGACGTAACACAAAGATAGTCCTTCCACAAGCCGGATTCGGGTTGGCTTGCTTCTTAACCCATACAAACGTCATTCAACCGTCACACAAATGCACCTCAGCTTCCAGCCAGTTCCACAAAGGCATCGACCTCGGCCAGTTGCTGGTTGACGGCGCTTACCCAGAAGTCCTCCTGAGTCAGGTCGACCCCCAGGTGCTTGTGGGCGACATCTTCAGTGGTCATGCTGCCGGTGTCGGCCAGCAGAGCGCGGTACTTGTCGGCAAAGGCGGGGCCTTCCTTTTTTGCCCGGTCGTAGACACCGCTGGAGAAGAGGAATCCGAAAGTGTAGGGGAAATTGTAAAACGGCATATCGGTCAGATAGAAATGCAATTTGGAGCACCAGAACAGAGGATGATAACCGGATTCGTCAAGCATACCGGAAAAGGCTCTCTTTTGCGCGTCTATCATCATCTCGTTGAGTCGGTTTTTTTGAACGATGCCCTTCCTGCGTTCCGCGTAGAAAGCCTTGTCAAACAGGAAACGGCAGCGGATGTCGGTAAACATGGTATAGGCCGCTTGCAGCTTCTGATCCAGCAGCATCAGTTTCTCCTGGGGGTCAGTGGCCTGCTCAAGGGCGGCATCGATAACGAGCGTTTCAGAGAAGATCGAAGCGGTCTCGCCGAGGTTCATCGGATATTCAGTGGCAAAGAACGGCTTGTCTTTCAACACCCAGCTATGGTAAGCATGTCCCAGTTCATGGGCGAGCGTGAGCAGATTTTCAAATGTTCCGGCGTAGGTCATGAAGATGCGGCTCTGTCGCAACGGACCGGTGCCGGTGCAATAGCCGCCGCCCGCTTTGCCGCCGCGATCTTCAGCTTCGATCCATCGCTTGTCCAGCGCCATTCTTACAAAATCAGCGAGGTGGGTAGAAAATGGACTTGTATTGTCAAGGATAAACTGACCAGCTTCCTCAAAACTGTAGAGGCGGTCCATTTTGCCACAGGGGGCGAACTGGTCAAACCAGCTAAACTTGTTAATGCCGAGCAGTTTCTTCTTCGCTTCGATATACGGTTTTAAGCGGGACGTTTCCCGCTCAACCACTCTCCACATCGTTTCCAGGGTATCTTCCTGCATCCGCGCCATCGTCAGCGGCTCGTACATCGGCGACTTCCAACCGCGCCCGCCATAGAGCGACAAACGGAAACCCGCCTGCGCATTCAGCGCCATAGCGGCCAGATCGGCGCGTGATTCCCAGGCCTCGGTTAGCTTCTGGAAGGCTCGGCTGCGAACCTCTCTGCCGGGACTTGACATCTTCGTGGCCAGCTGTCCCAGCGAGATGGTTGTTGTCTTGCCCTGTTCTTCAAAATCGACCCTTAGGTCTCCCGCCATCCTGTCATAGAGACGGTTCCAGGCATGGTAGCCGTTGACCGCCAGCTCCAGCGCCAGCGACTCAAGTTCAATGGGCATCTTGTTTTTGGCTATCGTACGCAGCTCGTTCAGGTAGAAAGCGATCTCTTTTGTCTCAAGCGCCGTAACGAGCCTTTCCCACTGTTTGTCAGCCACCTTCAGAGAGCGAGCCTCAAGCCCGGCACGCAGCTTGTCCCACTCGGCGCGGTAGCCGTCGCCCTCGCTCACGATCGCGTGCGCCCCGGCATCGTCCACATCCTGAGAGGTCAGGCAGGTGGCGAATGAAAGCACCAGTTCGATATTCTCGTTGAGGGATTGAAGCTTCAGGACAAACTCAATCCAGGCTTTCAGTGACTGCTCATCAATGCCTTCAGGGAGATTTTTCAGCATCGAGGCTGCAGTGTCGAGATCTTTTTTCACTTTAAGGCGAAAGTCCTCAAACTGTTTCGATTTGCCTCCACCGGGGAAAATTGACTCGAGGTCCCAGGTTGGGGCTGGCGGGATTTTTGTGGCAGTCGTCATTTTAATGCTCCAGATAAATGGTCTATAAAAGTCTGGCCGAAGATAGCGAAACATCGGATGATTATCAAGCTCAGTGACGCCTCGGCTGGCGCAGTCTTTCATTCAGTTATTTTGTTGCCGAAATGTAAGCCGGGGCAGATGTGGACATCTGCCGTCCACAATGGGTGGGTTATTTGTGTCTATACCGTGGCCATGTGTCAAGACCGGCTATGCCCATCACCCGATAATCTTCAACCTGCCATACTTGGCCATAATCTTTTTCAGCCCCAGGCCGGAGAACATAATTTCCAGTACCAACGACTCGCCATATCCCTCAGCTTTGATGATCTTCCCTCGTCCGAAAGTGGGATGCTGAACAATCCGGCCGGTTTGCAGGCCTTCGCCATCCTCAAAATCGTAGTGCACCCCCTGCATAGAGGCATTAGCTGAAGCGGACGAATGTGAAAAAAGAGAGGCCGGTCTGTTTGAAACTGCAGCCTGTTCAAAACTGCGATGGGTGCGCAGATCGATCTCCTCCACCAGTTGTTCAGGAATCTCCTTTATGAAACGCGAGGGAGTCGACTTCACATAACCAAAGCGGTGGCGTGTCGTGGAGGCGGAGAGGCACAGGCTCCGGCCGGTGCGGGTGGCGCCTACGTAAAAGAGACGTCGCTCTTCCTCAAGCTCCAACGGCTCAGAGAATGACCTCTGTAACGGGAACAAACCCTCCTCCAGACCGACCATAAAGACGGTGTTATACTCCAGTCCTTTGGCCGAATGAATGGTCATCAGAGTGACTTTGTCGTCAATCTCGTTGTACATATCTATGTCCGTAAACAGTGAGATTTCGGCGAGGTACTGCGCCAGGGTTGCGTCCACGTGGGAGCGGGCGTACTCGGCCACGCCCTCGATAAAGGCTTCCACGTTTTCAATTTTCGTCTGGCAAATGATCTTGTCCTCAGAACGCAACTCCTCAATTAGGTTCAGATCGTCAACCAGTTCCTGCGTCAAAAGATCTATGGCGACTGTCTCAGCCTGCGCGCGGTACTTCTCAATCAAGGCGACAAACGGCTCCAGCCGTTTCCGGCGGCTTGACAGCTCCGAGTATTGGTCAGCATTTAACGGAACTTCATATTCAGAGATGCCATCTCGGCGGGCAAGCGCGGTAATATCGGCGACTGTTTTGCCCCCGATTCCCCGTCGCGGATAATTGACAATGCGTTCGAAGGAGACATCATCCTTGATATTGACAATCAGCTTGAGATAGGCCATCAGGTCCTTGATCTCTTTTCTCTGATAGAAGGAAATGCCGCCGACGATTTGATAGGGGATATTGCGGCGCCGCAACTGCTCCTCGAAAGGGCGTGACTGGGCATTGGTACGATAGAGAACGACCATCTCTTTCAGATTGGTTTCCGTCTGCCGGCGATCGATTTCGTCGATCACGTGCGAGGCTTCTTCAGCGGCAGAGTCCACCAACACCAGTTTCAGTTTCTCCCCTCCCTGCCTGTCTGTCCACAGAGTTTTCCCTTTACGGGTCTCGTTGTTGCCAATGACGGCCGAGGCCGCCTGGAGGATGACGTCGGTCGAGCGATAGTTTTGCTCCAGCTTGATGATCTTGGCGCCGGGAAAGTCTTTTTCAAATTCCAGGATATTGCGAATATCCGCTCCGCGCCAGCCATAGATGGACTGGTCCTCGTCACCTACGACGCAGATATTGTTGTGCTCTCCGGTAAGACTTTTCAGCAGTAAGTACTGTACGTGATTGGTGTCCTGGTACTCATCGACCATGATATATTGAAAACGGCGCCGATACTTTTGGCCGACGTCCTTGCTGCTTTGCAGCAGCCGAACGGCGTTGAAAAGGAGATCGTCAAAATCCATGGCGTTGCATTCGTGGAGACGCTTCTGATAGAGGCTGTAGATTTTAGCCGTACTGGTTTCAAAGTAACCGCTCGCGGAAGCGGCAAAAGCATCATCGGAAAGCAGGCGGTCTTTGGCTGCTGAAATCTTTCTCAACTGCCCCTTCGGGGTAAACTGGCTGCCGGTCAGGCTCAGGTCCTTGATGCAATTCTTTACCAGGGTTTCCGAATCATCAGCGTCAAAGATGGTAAAGGACCTGTCGTAGCCGAGCGCAGCGGCCTCCCGCCTGAGAAAGCGAGCGCAAAACGAGTGAAAGGTGGAGACGTTCAGATCGGGTATGTCGCCGCCCAAAAGTTGGGAAATTCGCGCTTTCATTTCCCCGGCAGCTTTGTTGGTGAACGTCACCGCCAGGAGCTGGTACGGCTCAGCTAGCCGTTCGGTCAGGACGTATGCCAGCCGACGCGTGAGCACGCGCGTCTTACCCGAACCGGCCCCGGCAATAACCAGCAGAGGGCCTGAAACGGTCGTGACAGCCTCAAGCTGAGCCTCGTTCAAATCTGTTAGAAGCCGACTCATGATGACTCAGGGAATATAAGCCCGCCTACGTCCGGGAGAGGTTATACTCCTTGATCTTGGCTCTGAGGGTATTGCGGTGGATACCGAGCTTCTCGGCGCAGAGGCTGATGCTCCAGTCCAACTGGTCAAGGCAGAACCTAATGTGACGCTTTTCCACTTCCGAAAGCGGCATAATGGCCCTGGTGGTTAGGATGGCTCCCTCCCGGGAGGTGAGGCCGGTCAGGTCGTTTTTCGTGATCTGCTCCGATCGTGTGAGCACCACCGCCCGCTCAATGACGTTCTCAAGTTCGCGCACGTTGCCGGGCCAGTCATAGGCAGTCAGAATCTCGGCCGCTTCCGTGTCAATCCCTTTCACATCCTTGCCGATCTTCTTGGAGCACTTCTTGATAAACTTTTCCGCCAGAAGCAAGATGTCGCCGGTGCGTTCAGTCAGGGGAGGGATATGAATCATGATGACGTTTAGTCGGTAGTAGAGGTCCTCGCGGAATTTGCCCTCGGCCACCGCCTTTTGAAGATTCCGATTGGTGGCGGCGATGATTCGAATGTCAAGCTGGATTTCTTTGACCGATCCCAGTCGTTGAATCTTTCTTTCTTCGAGGACCCGCAGCAGCTTGACCTGCATCGTTAGTGGCATTTCGGCGATCTCGTCAAGAAACAGAGTTCCTCCGTCAGCCAGTTCAAACCTCCCCTGTTTTGTTTTATCCGCGCCGGTGAAAGCACCCCTTTCATAGCCGAACAACTCCGACTCCAGGAGGTTCTCCGGGAAGGCGGCGCAATTAATTACAACCAGCCTCTTGGCGGCCCGCGGCGACAGAGCGTGAATGGCACGAGCGACCAGCTCCTTTCCAGTGCCGGAGGTGCCGGTTATCAGCACCGTGGCCTCCTTGGGCGCCACCAAGGATATCATCTCTTTGACCTTCTGTATGGCGGGGGATTCTCCGATTATTTCGGCGGTAGGAAATATCTCGGCCAGCCGTTCGCTCATCACCCGGTTGTCTACCACCAAGCGGTTTTGAGCCGCCGCTTTTTCCAGCTTCAGGAGCAGTTCATCGAGGTCCTCTACCGGTTTGGTCAGATAATCAAAGGCGCCGGCTTTCATGGCTGCCACCGCCGTTTCCACCGATCCGAACGCGGTCAACATGATAACTTGAATAAAGGGGTTAATCTCCTTAAGCCGAGATAGCAATTCGATTCCGTTCATGCCCGGCATTTTCATGTCCACCACCGCAACCGGTGCGAAAATCTTATGGTACTGTTCCAGCGCTTCCTCGGCACTGCCGGCGGTATAAACCTGATACTCTTTTTTTGAGAGAAATCCCGACAGCAGGTCCCGCTGTCCCTGCTCATCATCGACGACCAGCAGTTTTGTGCCACGCATACGGTAAACTAAGGGACACCGTCCGTCGGAGCAAACAGAAAAAAACCCGCCACCGGGGGCGGGTTGTGGTTACTCGACTCAGGTCTCAGCCGCCCGAGCTGAAAAGAATGCGAATGCCGGCATGAATATCGAACGTGCTCAGGTCTTCTCCAAACTCATAGAGGTCGTCCTGGTAAGTAGCCTCGGCATTCTTGCTGAAAGCCTGGTGATAGTTAGCTTCGATAAAGACTCCGCCATAATAGGCGGTATAATAGATCAGCCCCACCCCCAGCCCCAGCGCAACGACCGGGTCATACGAAAGCTCTCGAAGCCGATTTCCGGCAACATCATCGATAAAGGTTGAGAACTTGGGATTCTCAAGCCCAACATGTCCTTTCACATAAGGCGTCCAGTTTGATTCCCCCTCAAACAGGAACTTGACATAGAGGTTAGGATTGTAGAGCCGGTGGTTGTGGCTCGACTTCTTATCGCCGGTGTCGATGGGAAACTGGGTGTAGACGAAGTTCAGCCCGACAACAAGGTTGGGACGCAGAAAATACCCAACGTCCATACCAAGGTCAAAGCCGGTCTTGGCCGCCCGTTCCTCACCACCAGTTTTCCAATCTGTCAAGCCGCTGCCGGGAATACCCAACCCGCCAAAGAATCCCATCTCCACGATATCTCGTTCTTCATCCTGAGCCAAAACAGTGAGATTGACAGCCAACAGAACCAGGACAGCAATTAAAATCGATCCTTTTTTCATTCTTTTATCCCCAAAGATTAGCCTTTCTTCTTTCCTTACCTAATGCAGAGGTCTCTATCCGCTCTATGCGACGCAGTAAGCTATTTACCTTTTAACTTAGGACGCAATAAATGACTCCCTGTTTATCTTGTCAACAGATTAAATTCGATGAGGGGAAACAAAATAAGGCCGGCCCCGGCTGGCCGACTTTAGAGCGCTGAGGAGCTGCTGAGCCAGCTGCTGGAGATCCGGATGTGGAAGACCCGCACCTCCGGTTTAGTGAGAAGAGGGAAATGCCTTTATATCTACCCCTCTTTCCTCCTGTCAGGCTCTTGTCATTTTTCTTGTCTTCTTTGGTGCCTGCGATACGAACCTCCGGCCCGACATGTGGTCGCTTGACAAAGGGGGAATAGCACCTCAGATTGTCAGATGTTGTAGGAAATAGAGAGGCGATTGGATGAAGGAAGCATATTTCACCTTCGTGTCGATTTTCCAAAAATCTATTGACATGCTGCAGGAGATAAGAGAACAGGTCCAACAGCGCAGCATTCCTTTTGTGCCAGGTCAGTCGGCTCTGTTAGTTCTGGACATGCAGAGATACTTCCTTGAGAATTCCTCTCATGCGTATGTCCCCAGCGCTCAGGCGCTAATTCCCGGAATTGGGGAATTAATTCAAGAATACACAATGAGAAACCTGCCCGTAATTCTCACCAGACACCTCAATTCAGCTCAGAATGCCAAGCTCATGGCCAGATGGTGGAAAGAATTGATTCATGAAGCGAATCCTCTAAGCGAAATCATCGAAGAGCTGCATGTGTCCAAGGGTATCGTTCTCAAGAAGAGTCAATACGATGCGTTCTACGATACTTCCCTGGAAGACATTCTGAAAAAGAATCGTGTCAACCAAGTTGTTATATGTGGAGTAATGACCCATCTCTGTTGCGAGACCACGGCGCGATCTGCCTTCATGCGGGGGTTTGAGGTGTTCTTCACTGTTGACGGAACGGCCACGTACAACGAGAATTTTCACTTAGCTACCCTCTTGAACCTTTCTCATGGATTTGCGACAGCAACGCTGGTAAGCGAATTACTTACGTCTCTAAGGAACGATGGAAACTGAAGAGGCGATCATCATTGGAGCCGGGCCGGCCGGAATATCTGCCGCAATACAACTCAAGCGCCAAGGGATAAACCCTGTTGTTTTTGAAAAGAGAGAAATAGGAGGGCTGTTAAGAAATGCTAACCTGGTGGAGAATTATCCCGGGTTCCCGGGCGGAATTTCAGGTGGGCATCTTGTGTCTCTTTTTGAAAGGCAGCTTAGAGCGCAACTATTGGAAGTTGTTTTTGAGGAAGTGACATCTCTGGATTTTGTGGATGGGATGTTCCATATAGAAACGTCCAGTCGAGTTTGTCGTTCGCGAATGGTCCTGGTCGCATCGGGGACCAAAGCTTGCGAGTTTACCGATATCAAGATTCCTGAAAGCGTCACGGCGAGAGTACTCTATGAAATCTGCCCCATTTTAGAAGCGACAGGAAAGAAAGTAGTCATCGTAGGCGCCGGAGATGCCGCTTTTGATTATGCCCTCAACCTTGGAAAATGTAACGAAGTTGTCATCCTCAATCGAGGCGAGACTGTCAGGTGTCTCCCCCTCCTTTGGGAGAGAGTCATGAAATCAGGCGGGATCGGGTATCGTAAGCATACCAGGATTGTTAACATTACCGCCGATTCCCCGGAAGGATTGCTCCTTGAATGTATAGGTCCCGAGGGGACCTCAAGACTCAGTGCAGACTATCTTATATTTGCGATCGGCAGGAATCCACAACTTGATTTCTTATCGGAAAAGTTGAAGGAAGAGGCACAAGAACTGGAAAACAGAGGACTTATCTATTTTGTGGGAGATGTAAAAAATCGTGTTTTCAGACAAACAGCCATTGCGGTTGGAGAAGGAGTTATGGCGGCCATGAGGATGTCCAGAAAGTTGCAGGAAGTGATGCTATGAAAATTTCTGCTTTCACGGGCCGAGAAGATATCGCGACGGTTTATGTCGCTGAGATGAGAGAAGGGAAGGTGGTGGAGTTCCTGGAGTCCGTGCAACCACCGCTGCCCAGAGAAAAGAAGTGGGTCATAATAATATCCACGTTGTTTGGCTGCCCTGTAAGGTGCCCGATGTGTGATGCCGGTGGCGACTACCAGGGGAAACTGTCCAAAGAAGAGATGTTCGCCCAGATAGACTTCCTGGTCAAAAAGAGATTCCCAGATGGCCGTATTTCAGTGAACAAGTTCAAGGTCCAGTTTGCCAGGATGGGAGAACCTTCTTTCAACTTGCATCTGCTCGAGGTTCTTGAAGAGCTTCCGCAGCGCTATGACGCTCCCGGACTGATGCCATGCATCTCGACCATCGCTCCCTCAGGCACCGAGAGATTCTTCGAAAGGCTTATCGAGATAAAGAAGAACTTATATACGGGTAGATTTCAGCTTCAATTCTCGATCCATACTACGGATGAAACACTCAGGAGTTGGCTGATTCCGACCGGGATATGGAATTTCGCGAAGATAGCTGAATACGGAGAACGATTCTATCAGAAAGGAGATCGCAAGATCACACTGAACTGCGCTCTGCCAAAAGGGGTCCCGCTCGATCCACAGATTCTTCGCAAGCACTTCGACCCCGATATCTTTTTGATCAAGATAACCCCTCTGAATCCGACTTATCGTGCGGCTGAAAGCAGACTTACTTCATACATAGATCCACACCAGGAAGGGAAAGAGTATGAAGTCGTGGAAAAGCTGCGTTCCTGTGGCTACGAGGTCATCGTGAGTATCGGCGAGGTAGCTGAGAACCATATCGGGAGCAACTGCGGGCAGTATGTGATGAGGCACTTGAAGGAAAAAGTGCGCATTGAAGATGGATATACATGCAAGGTTCGACAGTCCTTTTTCTTGTAGGGCAGGTCTCTCCGAGACCTGCCTATTCTTATACAGAACCCACCGCAAGCGGTGGGGCACCCAGGCTTGAATGTGAATTCTAGATGGGAAACTTATGAAAGAGAATGTTAAGAAGAGAATTGCTGACGAGATCAGAGTAATCGCTTCAAAACTTTCAGACCTACCACGTGGAGAGAAGGTTTCATTAAGTGAGGTCGTCACATTTTTTAATTTGCCGGGTGGTCCTAAGCACCTAAATCGAGAGTATGCCCCGTTGTATTACAACTTGATGCGCTCTTTTCTGAAAGAAAAATCCCTTGCGTCAGGGATTTCACTACAACTTCTACATAACTTATTTGAGAGCCTCTTGACTGAATACCTATCGAGGGAGCATAAAACGGACGACGTGGTCAATTTGATCGCGAAGCTTGAATCCGATGCATTGGCAAGAATAAAGACATGGCATTATTATATACCGCTCGAAGGTGTAATACTTAAGACTCCCGATATAGCTTTCGGACAACATCTGCTTTTTCAAATGGACAGAACCCGCCGCGATTCGCTCGCAGATCAGTTTTTCAGAATCATCGATCAGAGACCAGTAGATGATGCTAATAAGGCACTGCTCAAGGACATAGTTGAATCGGATTTCGAAAAAGCCAGCGATTTCATTGACAAGGCTTGTATACGGCTGGAAATTGAGGGTGACCGCTTCTATGTTCGCGAAGTTGCTCTTACCGAGGCTCTCACAATTGCGCAAATCCTTACTTTTGTTGGGCACGGTCATAGCTGGTCGACTCGGAAATGTCGGATAGGATTCGGTGCGGCGTTCACTAAGCAAATGCAACATTTCCCGATAGTCAGTGTGGACTCTACGAGTGCAGTTTTATCCAGCGAATGGCCGCCAGACAGTGAGAATCTGGAAATCGATGATGATGTACTGGCGAAGCTCAAGAAACTCGGACTGGATGCGTTGATTCAAATTTATTCCAAACGGAATTCGGGTACCTCGGAAATTGAAAAAACGCTCCTGAGAGCGATTCAGTTTTTCTATAACGGTTATACCGCTTTGGACAGGGTGAGCGAATACGTGAACTACTTCATAGTTCTTGAAATCTTCCTCTCGCCAAGTGATAGAGAGCAATTATCTAAAACTATTGCAGAAGGCATTGCAATTCTGTTTGAAACTGATTGCGAAAAGCGCATCAAACTCAAGAAGCACGTCAAGAATCTCTATAACAAGAGAAGTGGTCTTGTTCATGGAAAAACGGATAGAATTGACAAGTTCTCCGTCGAAGACGTCCAATATCTTGCGTACAAGCTTATTCAAATGGTGCTGGAGAATCGGAATACTTGGGAAAAAAGAGGGGACATCGAAAAACACATAGACAGGATAAAGTTTAGCTAGAACCGGGCGGGGTGGCCCACCATTTATGGTGGGTTCTTGCGGGTCGATCAGAGAAATGCAAACAGCGCCGACTGCGAAAGTTCCAGCAGTCGCTGAGGGAAAAAGCCTAAGCCGAGGGTTCCCACCACCGTAATGAACAGCGCCAGCACCATGGCAGGAGAATAAGTAACCGGGATGAAGGTCCCTTCCAACTGGTCGAGGTAGCTTGCTTTGACAACTCGGAGATAATAGTAGACCGAAAGGAATGAATTCATGACGCCAATAACAGCTAACCAGATGTACCCCGCCTTAACGGCGGCCGCGAAGATGTAAAACTTGCCGAAAAAGCCGACCGTCGGCGGGAAGCCAGCCAGGGAAAACATGAATAACGCCAGCACTGCCGACAGGTAGGGGCTTGACCTGGACAAACCGGCCAGCTCGGGTAAATCTGATTTACAGCCGGAGCGGGTTTCCAAAAGAGTAACGACTGCAAAAGCGCCGAGATTGAACATGGCATACGCCACCAGGTAGAACACGGCCGCCGAAACGGCATCGTTCCCCCCGACCGCCAGGGCGATCAGCAGGTAGCCGGCATGGGCAATCGAGGAATAGGCCAGCAACCTTTTGACATTGTTTTGCCTAAGTGCCAGAACATTGCCGACCGACATGGTCAACACAGCCAGTATCCAGAATAGACCCCGCAGCATGTCCATGTCGGCAAAACCGACCGCAAAGATGCGCAACAGAACGGCAAACCCGGCTGCCTTTGGCCCCACCGAGAAAAAGGCAGTCACTGGTGTCGGAGCACCTTCGTAGACATCGGGCACCCAACTGTGGAACGGCACCGCCGCGATCTTGAAAGCAAAGCCAATCAGAATCAGAGCTAGGCCGGAATACATGTACAGTCGGAAATCAGAAATGATGAAGTGAAAATCAGCCACGATGCGACGCAGGTCGGTGGTACCGGATGCGCCGAAAACAAAGGCGATGCCCATCAGCAGGAAAGCGCTGGCAAACGCCCCCATGATAAAGTACTTGATACCGGCTTCGTTTGATTCCAGCGACCGCTTGGCAAATCCCGCCATAACGTAGAGCGGGACTGACATAATCTCCAGGCCGAGAAACATAACCACCAAGTCGGTGGTGTTGGCCATGACCATCATCCCCATCGTGGAGATCAAAAGCAGGGCGTAGAACTCAGGGCGGGCGATTCCCTTGGCACTGAGAAACCGATGGGCAATAAAGAGCGCCAGAATTGATATGCCGACAAAGATGACCTTGAAGGCAATGCCGAAATTGTCGCAGGAAATCATACCTGAGAAACCCGACTGCTGATGCCCCCATTGTCCGATGGCATACGCCAGCGAAATCGCCATACCAAGCAGCGCGATAACGGGACTCAACTTACCCAGGTTCTTGATCGAGCCGGTCAAAAGGATAAGAAAGGCCGCTGCCAGGAGGGCAATCTCCGGGTAGATCAGTTCAAAGCTTATTGCTGCCGAAGTCCAGTCAATCATATCACTACTCAAGCGGCGACCGCCGCTTTCAGATTAAAAACCTCATCCACCGCCAAAGCCAATTTTCACCTCACCCTTATCCACAATGACAGGGACAATTCGTTGGCCTTTTGTCAACTGAAGCACCTTCTCCTTAGCCTCGGGTGTCTGGCTGACGTTGACCTCTTCGAAAGCTAACCCTTCATCGGTATAATGCTTTTTTGCCGCAGCACAGTATGGGCAGCCGTCTTTTGTGTAAATGATAACGTCACTCATTGTACTTCTCCTTCTGAGTAGGATACTGTAACGGTGGTGTCGGCTGCCAGGTTCACGGTTTTCTTTGTAATATGAAAATTGTCATCCATCTCAACCGTAGTGGCCCGGCTAACCTGCTGCAAGACCTGCTTGGCGGCCGGTTCAATCCGTTCAAGAAGCGGCTTGGGATAGATACCAATCCAGAATATCAACAGGACCAGCGGGACAAGGATAATCTTCTCCCGCCAATCTATGTCTTTCAAGCTCTTATTCTCTTCTCTGGTGACCTTTCCAAAAAACACTCGTTGATACATCCACAGCATGTAGCAGGCTGCAAGAACCACGCCGGAGGCGGCGATGACGCCATAGAGGTTGCTGGCTTTGAAAGCTCCCAGCAAGATGAGAAATTCGCCGACAAAACCGTTGGTCAGAGGAAGGCCGATAGACGACAGGGTAACGATCATGAAGATGGCGGCGTAGGTCGGCATCACTTTGGCAACGCCACCGAACTCGGCAATCATACGGGTGTGGCGCCGTTCATAAATCATGCCCACGACAAGGAAGAGGGCACCGGTTGAAATACCGTGGTTGATCATCTGCAAAACGGCACCCTCGAACCCCTCCAGGTTAAGGACAAACATACCCAGCATGATAAATCCCATGTGCGACACTGACGAAAACGCCACCAGCGACTTGACATCCTTCTGCACCATCGACACCAGCGCGCCGTAAATAATCGCGATCAACGCCAGCACACAGATGTACGGCAGGTAGGCGATTGACGCCTCGGGAAACATGGGCAGGCATATTCTGATAAAGCCGTATGTGCCCATCTTAAGCAGCACGCCGGCCAGGATGACCGAACCTGCCGTTGGTGCCTCGACGTGGGCATCCGGTAACCAGGTGTGGAAGGGAAACATCGGAACCTTTATCGCAAAGGCTAAGGCAAAAGCCCCAAAGAGCCACAGTTGCGTTTGATAGGCGATCGGCATCTCCATAAGTTTGAGCATATCAAACGAGTACTCGCCGGAGAAGTTCTGGTACGCAAACAGCATGTACAAAACGGCCACCAACATCAGTAACGAGCCGAACATGGTGAATAAAACAAATTTGATCGCGGCATACACCCGGCGCGGGCCGCCCCAGACGCCGATGATAAAGTACATCGGAATCAGCATCACTTCCCAGAAGACGTAAAAGAGAAAGAGGTCCAAAGCGCAGAAGACGCCGATCATACCGGTCTCCAACAGGAGCATGGAGATAAAATACCCCTTGACGCCAGTTGTGATGGAATTCCAGGAGGCCAGAATGCACAGCACCATCAGGATGGCGGTCAACACGATCAACAGCAGGGAGATGCCGTCAATTCCCATATGGTAGTGAATACCCAGCGACGTTATCCAGGGGATGTTGACCTCAAATTGCATCCCGTTGGCAAGAGGGTCGAACATCGCATAAAGCATAAACGACAGCAGCATAGTGACAAAGGCAATAATGAGGCTGATTGACTTGACGCTGTCGTATCTGGCACGCGGGACCAACAGCAGCAGGACCGCACCAATCAACGGGAAAAAGGTCACCAGTGTCAGGATTTCGTTTTCCACTTCTTACCTCAGCACCACGTAGGCTACCAACACCACCACCCCGATCACAAACAGCGTGGCATAACTTCGCACCCGACCGGTCTGAACGCCGCGGAAGTATTGTGAGACGTCGCTGTAGGCCGTTGCCAGTCCGTTGATGAGACCGTCGATAAAAACCACGTCCACGATTTTCCACAAGAAAAGCGAAAGGTAAACGACCGGCCTGACCAGAATGGCGCCGTAGATTTCATCGACGTAGTATTTGTTCAGCAGAACTCGGTGTATCCCCGACAGCTTCTCACGGAAATCTGTAGCCAGTTCGGGCCTTTTGTTGTAAAACATCCGCGCTAGGAAGATCGCTATCAACACCAGCGCCACCGAGGCAACCATCAAACCGATCTCGGCGCCTGCGTGACCACCTGCCGCCGCCAGGGCATGCGATTCAGCGCTACGGGCTCCCTGCGACATAACCGGTTCCATCCAGCGCTCAAAATGATTGGTAAAGCCGAGCACGTGCGGTATACCTACCCACCCGCCGATCACAGCCAGGACTGCTAGCACCACTAGGGGGACCGTCATCGACTTGGGCGCTTCATGCAGGTGCGCCTTGGTATGCTCGTCCATGCGTTCTTGGCCGTGAAAAGTCAAATAGACCAGACGGAACATGTAAAAGGCGGTCAACCCGGCTGTGATGAAACCGATCACCCAGAATATGGGGTGTCCGAACTGTGATGAGAAGGATTTCCACAAGATCTCATCCTTGGAGAAAAATCCCGAAAAGCCGGGGATCCCCGAAATTGCAAGTGTTGCTAACAAGAAAGTCCAATAAGTCACGGGCAGATACTTTCTCAGGCCGCCCATCTTACGTATATCCTGCTCGCTGGACATGGCGTGGATCACGGCACCGGAACCAAGGAACAAAAGGGCCTTAAAATAGGCGTGCGTCATCAGGTGGAAAATACCGGCGGAAAATGCCGCCACCCCGCAGGCAAGGAACATGTATCCAAGCTGACTCACCGTCGAGTAGGCCAGCACGCGCTTGATATCGTTTTGCGCCAGGCCGATCGTGGCGGAATATATGGCCGTGACTGCCCCCACAATCGCTACCACCAGCAGGGCGTCCGGAGCCATCAGGTATAGTACGTTGGTGCGGGCGATCATATACACTCCGGCCGTGACCATCGTAGCGGCATGGATGAGCGCCGAGACCGGTGTCGGACCTTCCATAGCATCCGGCAGCCAGACGTACAGCGGAATCTGAGCCGATTTACCGATAGCGCCAACGAACAAAAGAATACACACCGTGGTAATAAGGGCGCCGCCGGCGAAAAAGACCGTCGGTGCTATCTCCATTACGGTGCGGAACTCCAGCGAACCGACCTGCCAGAAGATGATAAACATTCCGATGAGAAATCCGAAGTCGCCGATGCGATTGACGATAAAGGCCTTTTTGCCGGCATCGGAGGCGGACTTTCTTTCAAACCAGAAACCGATAAGCAGGTAGGAACAGAGACCGACCCCTTCCCACCCGACAAACATAAAGACGAAGTTGTCGGCCAGCACCAGAGTGAGCATGGCAAAAGTGAACAGGTTCAGGTAGCTGAAGTACCGGCCGTACCCGGGATCGTGGTGCATATAACCTACGGAGTAGATATGGATCAAGAACGCGACCCCGCTGACGACAAGAATCATGACCGCCGACAGGGGATCGAGCAAATAGCCGATATTCACGTGTAGCGATCCAGCAGGTATCCAGCTAAACAGCGTCTGCTCAATAAGCCGCGCCTCAGGCGGCATCCCCTTCAGATCAAAGAATAACAGCGCCGACATTACCAACGATAGCCCCACCGAAGCGCATCCGATAAATGAAATTAGCGGTCGAGGAAGACGTCCCAACAGCAGGCCGTTGAGCAAAAACCCAATCAGAGGGAAAAGCGGGACCAAAAAGAGGTACTGTGAGTACTCTGACATCGTGCGCTACGTTCCTACCATTTCATCAGGTTAAAGCGGTCGATGTTTATCGTTTCACGGTTGCGGTATAGCGTTATCACCATGGCTAACCCTACCGCCGCCTCCGCCGCCGCTACCGTCAGTACCAGGAAAACAAAAGCATGGCCATCCGCAACGTTGAGCGCCCGTGAAAAGGCGATCAAGGCCAAATTGGCGGCGTTAAGCATAAGCTCTATGGACATAAACATGATGATGATGTTGCGGCTGATTAATACCCCCAGGGTACCGATGCCGAAAAGCACCGCCGCCACAATCAAGTATACGGTAATGGGGACCATCTTAACGACCCACCTCATCGACCGTGTTTGCCGGTTCCTGCCCTTTTGACGGCGCCGAGGGCGTGCCGCTGCTTCTTTCGCGTTTGGCCATCACCACCGCGCCAACAATTGCCGCCAGTATCAGGATTGACGTTAACTCAAAGGGGTATAGGTAGCGGGTGAACAAGACCGTGGCAATCTCTTCTACGGAGCCGAAGGTACCCGGTAGCTCCGCCATGACGCCGACCTGACCGGCGTCGGCAAAAAAGCCGCTTTTAACAACGAACCACATCTCCACGAACAACAGCGCCGAGACAAGATACTTTGTGAAGCGACTCACGGGAGGGGAGTTATCGGAAAGATCCTCTTGGCCGCGAAGATTCAACAGCATAATAACAAATAAGAACAGAACCATAATCGCCCCGGCATAGACGATAATCAGCACCGCCGCCATGAAGACCGAACCCAGTTGTATGTAGAGCACCGCCTGCGCCACCAGCGAGACAATGAAATACAGCACCGACGCCACCGGGTTGCGCTGGGCGATTATCATCGTCGCCCCGAACACCGCCACAATAGCGGAGACGAAAAAGACTATTGTATCCAGGTTCATTTGCCCTTGTCCGTCACTCCATATACTTTTCGCACCCGGCGGTAGATCCGCTTGAAGGGATTGTCCTTTCGAGGGTGCGGCACCAGCATTTGCTCCTTGGTCCAGATAAACGAGTCGCGATTGTCATCGGAGAACTCATAATCCTGGCCCAGGAATATCGCTTCCTCCGGACAGGCTTCCTCGCAGAAGCCGCAGAAGATGCATCGCAGAAGGTTTATCTCATACACAATGGCTCGCCGCTCCCCCTTTTCATTCTCCTCCGGCTCCATATAGATGGCGTCGGCGGGACAGGCGGCGGCGCACAACCCACAGCAGACGCAGCGTTCGGTGCCGTCGTCGTAGCGTTCAAGGTAGTGTCGGCCACGGTAGCGGGGCGCCATCGGCTTCTTCCGACGAGGGTAGTCCAGCGTGACCGGTTTCTTAAACAGATGCTTGAAGGTCACATAAAGGCCCTGGGGCATCTTGAATACCACGTTACCAAGCGCTTTTATGATCTCTTTCATTCGGTTCTACCTCAGCGGTCAAGCTTACAGCATCACTATCGCCGCCGTTACCATCGTGTTCAGTAAGGCCAGCGGGAGCAGCACCTTCCATCCGAACGCCATTAGCTGGTCGTAGCGGAAGCGTGGAAAAGTCCCTCGCAGCCAGATATAGAAAAACATAAACAGAAACACCTTGACAATAAACCAGACAATTGACGGCAAATACGGTCCCTGCCAGCCGCCAAAAAACAACGTTGCGCCAACGGCCGATACCGCCAGCATATTAGCGTACTCACCGATAAAAAAGGTGGCAAACCGCATGGACGAATACTCGGTATGGTACCCGGCGACCAGTTCCGCTTCGGCCTCGGGGAGGTCAAACGGCAGGCGGTTGGTTTCCGCTATGGCGCAGGTCAGATATAGCAGGAATCCTAACGGCTGTTTCCAGACAAACCAATCAAAAACCGACGCCTGTTGCGCAACCAGTTCGCGCAGGGAGAGAGTGTTGGCCACCAGAATCACGCCGATGATCGAAAGGCCATAACCCACTTCGTAAGAAATCATTTGTGCCGAAGAGCGCAGCCCACCCATCAGTGAATACTTGGACCCGGAGGACCATCCGGCCAGGACGATGCCATAGACTCCCATTGAAGTGACCGCAAATATGAACAAGACACCAATGTTCATATCAGAAATGACCATCTTGATTTCGTGACCGAACAGAGTTGTATCCGCCGCGAACGGCACCACCGCAAAGGTCAGCAGCGCCGGTATGAATGAGATAATGGGCGCCAGAGCATAGGTCACTCTTTCAACGTTGTTCGGCACCACATCCTCTTTGAAAATCAGTTTGACGGCATCGGCAATAGGCTGCAACAGGCCGTACGGTCCGGCATACAGAGGCCCGATCCGATGTTGCATGAAGGCCACTAGCTTCCGCTCCATATAGGTCGCATACGCGCAGCCGGTCAAGACCACCATAATCACGACCACAATCTTAACGGATGATATGAGGATTATCTCAAGCATGGTCTTTACTCATCCACCTTGCTTATTCTCACCCGGTTGAATCTTCGCTTGCGCATAAGAAGTGAGGTCACCGCCGTGGCTGAAAAATTCCGTGGAACCAGCACCACGTCGGTGTCAAGAAACTCCGATGTTTTCATCGGAACGATAACTTTGCCCACTTCGGATTCCACTCGAACTGATGCTCCTTCCTTCAGACCATACCTGGCGGCCAGGTCAGCCGACATTTCAATATAGGCCTCCCCGGCAAAGATAATAAGCGAAGCACACTTCTCCGTAAGGTGCCCGCTGTGGTGAGGATCGTCCACGATGAACAGCGGGATCGGAAATGACTCGTCATCCTTATCACCTGACGTTTTCACCTCCAGAAATTCCCCGGGCATTTCTATCGTAGGTTCGAGGTGCAATAGACTGTCGATCTCCGAAGCCATCTCATTCGGGGCGGAGAAGAGCTTCTCGCCGAATTTCTCGACCAGTATATTCATGATCTCAAAGCCCGGCCGAGATTGACCGATCGGCTTGATGGCCTTTTCTGTATGCTGCACTTTACCCTCAAGGTTGACATACTCACCGGCATATTCAGCCCAGCTCGAAAGCGGAAGGACGACGTCAGCCAGGGCTGTGGTTTCGGTTTCGAATAGGTCGCACACGACGAGGAAATCCAGCTTCTCAAGCCCCTCCCTCACAAACTGGCGGTCCGGATACAGCATCATCGGATTGGCGCCCAATATGAAAAAGCCGTTGAGTTCTTCTTTTTTCATAAGCGCTAGCATGGCATCGGTTGTATGCGGCTGACAGTCAGGAAACCGGCCCCAAAGAGAAGTCAACTCCTTCGCAACGGCTTCGGAAGGAGAAGGCAAAAGCCCCAACAGTGCGGCTCCCATGGAATTTGCATAGCGTGCAAGGACAGCAAGCTGCCCTTTATTCTCCAAACCGAAAAGGAGGTTGAGGTTGGCTACTGCCGCTGCAATTGTCTCCCGCGCCCTGGAGCGGGTGATCAGCTCTCCAATGATGAACGTCGCCTTGCGACCTTCCGCAAGAGCTCGCGCAACAACTTTCAGGTCGCTTTCACTCACCCCGCAGCAGACAGTCGCTTCTGAGAGAGACGAGGGAGAAAGCTTCTCCTTCAAACGAGAGGCTGACTGCACCTCTACCAGGTTTTCCTCAACTGCGGCAAGACAGATGGCGTTTATGACCACCTCGTCAGTACCGGGTTTGTAAACCAATTCCAGATCGGCCACGTCAGCGGACTTCACCGAATAAGGGTTGAGGGAGTAAATCTTAGGGCTGTTGAAATTGTACGCTTTGCGGATGCGCAAATACTCGTTTGGGTGTTCGCGCACCAGATCGGAACCAAAGGTCACGATCACATCGGAATCATCGATATCGGATATTTTGAAGGGACGCGCACACAGTGTCGAAAAGATGCTGTCAGGTTTGTCCGGCAACATCCGATAGTCACAGCGGAAATCAATGTTATTGGAGTGGAACATTTTTCTAAGAAACTTCGAGAAGCTGTACAAAGAGGCGTTATCCAGATTGGGCGCGGCCAGCCCACCTATACAGACGCTTCCTTTCTTCTCTCTGATTTCACAAAAGCGCTTGTGGATCACATCCATCGCTTCGTCCCACGAAGCAGGCACCTGCTTGCCTTCCTTCTTAATGAGCGGCGTTTGTAAGCGCTCCAGAGAATTGGCAATCTGGTAGCCGTACCGCGTGACATCGGCCAGCCAGCCGTCGTCGACGTCGTCATTGCGGCGAGAGGTCACCCGGTAGACCCGGTTCCTGTGATCTTCCTTGTAGAACAGGATGTTGCTTCCCGAGCTCGTGAAGTTGCACAGCGATGGGGTGGTCTTCGTTAGCCAGACACGTATCTTATAGCGCCAGTCGCTATTCGTCAGCGCTCCCACGGGACAGATCTCGGCCAGGTTGCCCGAAAAGGGGTTATCAACCTGCTCACCCGGAGCAGCGTTGATTTCGGTTATATTCCCCCGCTGAAAGGCTCCGAGATCATACTCGCCAAAGGCCTCTTTGTTCGCGCGAACGCACTTGTAGCAAAGGATGCAGCGGTTGCGGTTCAGGACTATCTCCGGGCCGATGTGGACGTCGTCGAAGGTGGTCGTTACCGTTTCATCGGTGAAGCGATGCTTCTCAAACTCAAAGCGGCTGTCGTCAAATCCGTGGGCGAAAGTCAGGTTCTGCAGGTCACATTCTCCCCCTTTGTCACAGGTGGGGCAGTCAAGGGGGTGGTTAAGCAGGATGAACTCAAGCACCGCCTTACGACCCTGCTTTACTTTGTCGGAGTTAGTGTAAACCACCATGCCTTCGGTTGCCTCGGTAACACAGGACACCTGGAGCTTGGGCATCTTCTCGATCTCAACGTAACACATCCGGCAGGCGCCAACCGGCTTGAGCTTGGGATGCCAGCAGAAGGTAGGAATGTGGATATCCAAAGACGCAGCCGCTTCAAGCACCGTCGTCCCCTTGACCACAGTAACCTGCCGGCCGTCGATGGTAAGTGAGACCGTTTGCTTCTGCGTTTTTCCCGCTGTTTCCTTTTTGGTCGCTTCAGCCATCGTCTGACTCACCGAAACTCATAGTTAGATTTCACCAGACACGTCTTGTGGTCAATATGATACTGCCACTCGTCGCGCCAGTGTTTGATGGCTGACTGAATCGGCATGACAGCCGCATCACCGAGCGGACAAATCGTCCGGCCAAGAATATTGCCACAAATCTCTTCAATCAATTCAATATCGCCCGGCTTTCCCAGTCCCTGTTCAATCCGACGGATGATCTGCTCCAGCCAGCCGGTTCCCTCCCGGCAGGGGGTGCATTTGCCGCACGATTCATGACGGAAAAAGTGAATCAGCCTCAGGATAACCCAGACGATGCAGGTTTCCTCGTGAAACACAATCACTGCTCCCGAGCCAAGCATCGAGCCCGCCTCCACCAGCGATTCATAATCAAGGTTGACATCGATCATGTCGGGCGTGAGCAGCGGCGTCGACGCGCCTCCGGGGATGACTCCTTTGAGCTTCTTGCCGCCTAAAATGCCGTCGCCATAGGCCGGGTCATAAATCAATTTCTTAAGCGAGAATCCCATTTCTACTTCATAATTGCCGGGGCGCTTCACATGGCCGGACAGCGAAAATATCTTGGTGCCGGTTGACTTTTTGGTCCCCATTGAACGATACCAGTCGCCCCCTCGATTGATAATGTGCGGTACCGTCGCCAGCGTCTCGACGTTGTTGACAACCGTCGGACAGGCGTAAAGACCTTCGACAGCCGGAAACGGCGGGCGAATACGGGACATACCACGTTCCCCCTCAAGAGAGTTCAAAAGGGCCGTTTCCTCACCGCAGATGTAAGCTCCGCCACCGGTGTGAACAACCATATCCAGATCATACCCGCTGCCGTAAATGTTTTTGCCCAGATGCCCTCTGGCATAGGCTTCTTCTTTGGCCGCTTCCATCCGCTCGATGCAGTGGTTAAACTCTCCCCGGATGTATACAAACATCAGGTGGCAGCCGACGGCATAGGCGGCAATCGCCATTCCCTCGATCACCGCGTGCGGATCACGCTCCATGATAACCCGGTCCTTGCAGGTGCCCGGCTCCGACTCGTCGGCGTTGCAGCAGAGGTAGCGGGGCTTCGATGAATCCTTCGGCACAAATCCCCATTTCACACCGGCAGGGAAACCGGCTCCTCCTCTTCCGCGCAGGCCCGATTTTTTGACTTCCTCTATGACGGCCTCGGGTGACATGCCGTTCACGGCTTTCTTCCAGGCGACATAGCCATCGTGAGCTTCATACGTCTCTATTTTGTGCTGCTCGGGGTCCTCAACGTACCTGAACAGATGCATCCGGTCATCAGTGGCTGCCTCGGCGGCATTGGTTATGACAGGCGAATAAAACATCAGGCCTTCGCTTTCAACTCCTCAAGGATACCGTCAACTTTCTCGCGGGTCAGGTTCTCATAGTAATCCTGGTTAATCTGCATCATGGGCGCCGTGGCGCACGAACCTAAGCACTCCACCGTGATCAATGTGAAAAGGTTATCCGGCGTGGTCTCACCTTTCTTGATGTCTAACTTTTCTTCCAGATATGTAACCAGAGAATCGGCGCCTAGCAGAGCGCAGGAGATATTGTGACAGACCTGAATCAGATACTTGCCGACCGGTTGCTTGGGAAACAGGGTGTAAAAGGTCGCGGCCTCGGCAACCTCAACGTGCGGAACCCCGATCACCCGGGAAATCTCCTTATAAATGTCATTATTCAAATGACCGACCTGACGATAGGCTATGGTCAGCGCCGGAAGAATGGCCGATTTGCGCTGTGGATACTGCGACGCCTTTTCGCGCATCTGTTTTGTCGACTCTTCAGTGAGGATCATCGGTCGACCTCTCCCAGAACGATGTCAATAGAACCTATCGCGCAGATGACATCGGAAAACAAACTGCCCTCCACCAGTAGCGGCAGAGCCGCGAGATTAACGAAAGCGGGCGGACGCACCCGCACACGGTGGGGCTTGTTGCTGCCGTCAGAGGAAATGTAGAATCCCAGTTCCCCTTTAGGCCCCTCAATAGCCTGATACACGGCTCCGAACGGCGCTTCGAAGCCTTCCGTGATGATCTTGAAATGGAATATCAACGATTCCATTTTGTACAGGACATCTTCCTTGGGCGGCAACACCACTCCCGGCACGTGGGCGCGGTAGGGTCCCTCCGGCATACCGTCGAGAGCCTGCTCGGCAATGCGCAACGACTGGCGGATCTCTTCCAGACGGAGCAAGTAACGATCGTAAGCGTCGCCGTTTTTACCCACCGGAATTTCAAAATCAAAGTTCTCGTAGCCACTGTAGGGATTGGCTTTCCTCATGTCGTGTTTGACCCCGCTGCCACGCAGCATCGGGCCGGAAAGAGAGTAGTTTATGGCCTCTTCGGCCGATATAACAGCCACCCCTTTGGTTCTGTTGATGAAGATTTCATTGTCGGTCAGCAGGGCCTCATAGTCATGCAGCCGTTCTCTAACGACCTTTACGATCTTGCGTACTTTCTTGTCAAAGTCCTTGGGAAGATCATGAGCCAGCCCTCCGATCCGAATGTAGCTGGTCATCATCCTTTGTCCCCCACATGCCTCATAGACGTCGAGGATCAGCTCCCGTTCCCGGAAGGTGTACAGCAACATTGACATGGCGCCCAGATCGAGGGCATGCGTCCCCAGCCAAACGAGATGCGAGTTTACCCGGGTTAGCTCCGCAAGGCAAGCACGCGCCCATTGGACCTTTTCAGGTACTTCGATATCCATCAGCTTTTCAACCGCCAGGCAGTAGCCAAGATTGTTGGACATAGGCGCCAGATAGTCCATCCGGTCTGTCGCCGGAAGCGCCTTGTAATAGAGCTTTGACTCCATTGTCTTTTCAATGCCGGTGTGTAGGTAGCCAATGACGGGACGCGCCTTGACTACCGTCTCACCCTCCAGTTCCAAAACCACCCGCAACACGCCGTGCGTGGCCGGATGCTGCGGCCCCATATTCAGGGTGACTGTCCTTTCTTCCGGCATTACTTGATCACCTCGGGCGGTTGGTCTTTATTCCAACTGAACTGCGGCACTTCATATGTGAGCGGGAAGTCCTTGCGCAGAGGGTACCCCTCAAGCTCATCGGGGGTCAGAATCTTTGTTAAGTCAGGATGCCCCTCAAACCGGATCCCCATCATGTCGTAGACTTCCCGTTCCAGCCAGTTTGCCCCCTGCCAGAGATGGGTGAGCGAGGCTATTTCGGGATTGTTTGCCGGCAGGTGGACCTTTAGAAAGAACCGGTACCGATGCGAAAGGGAGTACAGATTGTAGATCACCTCGAAGCGGCCATTATTTTCCTCTTCGTGACCAAGCCAATCCAGCGCCGTAATGTCGGAAAGGAAGCGGACGTCAAGTTCGCCGTCGTGCAGAAGCTCTTCACAAATAGGAGCCAAGGCGTCCGGCTTTATATAGAACGACTGCTGCTCTCGGAAGTTATCTTCTCTGATAATGGCATCGCCGAATGAGCTCTTCAGGAAGCTTCTAACTTTTTCTTCCATGGGCAAATACTTGTTCCAAAACTCACAAGAGCGCCGGTTCTAAAGCAGCCGCGGCGACGTTGTTGGCACCATCAAACCGCCTTACGTCCCCACTCTTCGTGTCGATCTTTTACCGATTCTTTATCAATCTTTTCCTGAAGCTTCAAAATTCCGTCCATCAGTTGTTCCGGCCTGGGGGGGCATCCCGGAACGTAAATATCGACCGGAATAATTCTGTCCACGCCCTGGAGTATGGCGTAGTTGTTGAATACCCCGCCGCAAGATGCACAGGCACCCATGGCAATAACCCACTTGGGATTGGGCATTTGTTCGTACAGGGTCTTGATTACCGGCGCCATTTTCATCGACACCCGACCAGACACGATCATCAGGTCAGCCTGCCGTGGGGAAGGGCGCATAACTTCCATCCCGTAGCGGGCCAGATCGAAATGGGAAGCGAAAGTGGACATCATTTCAATGGCACAGCAGGCCAGGCCGAATCCCAGCGGCCACATAGACCGCTTATGTGCCCAGTTGACCACCTTGTCAAGCGAGGTAAGGATAATCGAATCCGGGATTTTTTCCTCTAATCCCACTTCAATGCTCCTCTTCCGAGAACATAGAAGTAGCCAACCAACAGGATAACAACAAAAACCAGCATCTCAATGAAACCAAACAACCCCAGTTTGCGGGAGATAACCGCCCAGGGGTACAGGAACATGATTTCGATGTCAAAGAGGATAAAGAGGATGGCAACCATGTAGAACTTCACCGGTACCGGGTCCTTTGTCCCCCCGGTTGGTGTTATGCCGCATTCATACGGCTCGCCTTTGCGACCCTGTCTTGTCTTGCGGCCAATAAGGATCGACATGAAAACAAGAGCCACCGCGATGACGGCCGCAAACAGCCCCAGAAAAAGGATCGGGAAAAACGTTTCAAACATGTTCAGTCAAACTACTTCCGCAAAACAATGCCCCAACTTTAGCTTATATGCTCAACGTTGTCAACAAATTTTGGGAGGTGCCGAGTGCACATTTGTGATCTCATTATGTATTGGTATAGATTGTCGTCAGTCTGCCGTAACATGTGTGGCGTGAGCGACTTATAGGGCGCCTCTCAAGTATTACTTGATGGTGCAACCGTAAACCAGTCAGCTCAAATTAGCTGTAAGCAGTCGGACGGCCAAAGAACTTCGCTTACTTCGCCATCGGATCGATCTCAGCTATCCCCCCAATTAACACAGCTTTCCCAAGATACTTTTCAACTCGCCCGACCGCTTACTCGTCTCTCAAACAGAATGAGAGATTGAATTATTTAGTGTATATTATACTTATGAAGCCCTCTTCGGACAAGCCAACGGCGTACTGCACCTTGGCACTGCACCCGGACCAATGTCCCGCAACAGTAATAGGAGTAGGCTATGAAGAAGGTAATAGTTTCCGAAATAGCGGGTAAGGTATATATGATTACCAGGATAAAACGGTTCTTGAACGCGTTTATTCCCACGATCGCACTGGCGACAACTGTAGGTTTATACAGCTCTGGAAATGTTGTGGCCGACGCGTCCGAGTCAAAGAAGCTACAAATTCCTCAGAAATTGCTTGAAGAAGCACCTGAGGAATTCCGCAACCAATTCTTGCCAAGATTTCCTCCGCCAAATCAGATGACAAAATCAGCCGGGCACTATTCCATGAATAATTGGAAGGATGCTATTGATGCTACATGGGGTTCGGGGCCAGTCGATAGTATCAAGGCTGTATGGTTTGACTCTATCTGGAACACGATTGATGACAAGTACGCTTGTTTTCAAGACCTCGACGTCAACTGGGATTCGATCCGGAATCTGTACCTTTCGGAAATTAATGATTCCGTAGTAAGTAAAGGACGTTTCGCAGCCATGATGAATCACGCCACAAGAGTCTTGAAAGAGGGGCACACGATGGCTCGTGACGATGAGGTTTACTTCACGGAACCTTATCCGGGGATCCCGCTGATGTTTGTTGGCGGCTGGGGAGCAAACGATCATTTCGGCGCCGGCCTGACCCCTCTGCCGGACAGCACCTTGTTGGTTTACGTTGCGGTTGAGAACCACCCCCTGGAACTGGTGCCGGGGGATATCGTACTGGGCTATGACGGTATCCCATGGAAGCAACTTTACCAAGAGCTTTTGGAAGCTGAACTGCCTGTGTCAGGATTCTGGTGGGGTAGCTCCCAGTCATCCTACACGTATTCCTGGTTAATGGCAGCCGGACTGAACTGGCATCTCTTCGACACCATTGACGTTGTGAAATATGATACAGGTGACACCTTACACTTGGCTACCAACGTACTGGTGGGACAGAACATGTCCCTATTTGCCACCGAGCAAATGGATATCCCCGGTGTGCCCAAGCCGGCTTTCTCATCGGGGCGATTGGTTAGCTGGGATATGGTCGAAGGGACCCAGATAGGGTACATATACTGCTTAGGCTGGTTTGGGGAAGGTATCAATGGAGAGGACTGGTATAATGCCATTGATTCTCTGATACCTGGAACGGAGGGCCTGATTATTGATTTCAGAACCTGCTACGGTGGAAACCCTTTGTGGGCTTGCTTCGGATTAGAGCTGCTTTTTGACCGGACAGTGCACGAAATCGGGATAGATATGCGCGCCGATCCTGATGACCATTTTGCTATGAAACCATCCACCATTATCCCCAGTGATTGGTTTAAGGTCTATGGTAATCCGATGACTTATTATGATAAACCGATAGCCGTGTTGATCGGGCCGGGATGCATCAGCATGGGCGATTTATCTGCTCTGCTGCTAACGTTCCATCCAACGACCAAACTGTTTGGAAAACCCACTACGGCCTCGTTTAATAGCCCAGATGGGGACAGCCTGGATACGGATTTCACTTTTCGCTATGCCCGCAGCGAGACATATCTGTTCAGCAGCCCCGGTCACTACCTTACCCATGATGAGTTCCCGAATGCGGAGGATTTTTCGTGGGTCCCGTTCCAGGAAGTATGGCTGACCCCGGACGGTGTCGCTGAAGGTAAAGACGACGTCGTTGAAGCTGCCGTTGCCTGGATTACTTCAACCACGGATGTAGAAGACGAACCTGAGGAAGTATTGCCAAAGGACTTCGCGCTTTTCCAGAACTATCCCAACCCGTTTAACCCGTCAACCACGATTCCGTTCAGTCTGCCGTTGCGCTCACACGTGGTAGTCACTGTATACAACATTGCAGGGCAGCGGGTAGCGACACTTGTTAACGAAATCAAACCGGCCGGAAGCTACCATGTCAATTGGGATGGCAAAGATCAGTATGGGCAAACGGTCGCCAGCGGCGTCTACCTGTATGAACTACAAGCGGGTGAGTATGCAGATACCAAGAAGATGTTGCTGCTGAAGTGAACGGACATGGGGTAATCGTTGTTTACACAGCGATCCTGATGTGGTTGGAGAATATCCAGCCCCGTTTTCCTTTCCAGGCCTCAACTCGATATATTCCCGGCTGAGCCACCCGGTATTCCAGCCTGTCGGTAAGAGTCTGTAGAATCGTCTGTCCGTTATGAACCAGCTTCAGGGTTGCCTTCGAAGGGGTTTTCACTAACAAGTGAGCATTGTCAACAGAAGGTAGACAGCCTCCGCAGACCACCTGCTCGGATGCGTTCTCGGCATAAAACTCAAACCTGTCGGCAACACCCCAGCGCATGTTTGAGAAGAAAAGGCGGCAGTCGCGGATAGCATCGTAGAGCTGCTTTTCTGCAGTCTCAAAATCTTTCGACATTGGCTCAGACAAGATAATGTGACAACGCAGGCACTTGAAATGCACCTTATAGGGGAAAATCTCAACGTTAAGAGGGCCGAACTTAAATGAAAAGGCATGGGCATCAACAGCAGCGATACCCACCA
>Ga0307437_1000037_pt1 | contig 96370 bp, 74 predicted proteins | sample SalMarWE160390MG_FD_202146 | JGI IMG/M metagenome (GOLD analysis project Ga0307437, IMG submission 202146) | Salt marsh sediment microbial communities from the Plum Island Ecosystem LTER, Massachusetts, United States - WE1603-90 | ecosystem: Environmental > Aquatic > Marine > Intertidal zone >...
TTAACCTCAGAGGGTATAAATCCTAAAATCCCCTGGCTTTATGACTATAAACTTGACTTTAGATTTAAATGATTGTAATATTATCTCCTCTTATAAAATCCTTGAGAATTCGGAGCGAGCTCGCGAGTCCCGAATCTTCGATTCGAGGATCCTCGAGAAAGCATAGCTTTTTCGGGACGGAGATTGTGGCTGGTGGGGGCGAGCAATAATGGAACCGAGCCCCGAATTTTTGTGGCTTGGTTCATAACTCATAACTCATAACTCATAACTCATCACTCATCACTCATAACTCATAACTCATCACTTTACCCCTTTCTATCGTTTATTTTGAAAATTACCTTATTTTTGCAATTATTATTGAGAATCAGATAATTGTTTAATATAGGAAAATGTCAATAACAGATTTGTGGTCTAAATCGAATAAGAATATTTACCTGGGTATTTTATTTGGATTATCTATAGTACTGGTTACTTATTTATTGCCCCGGGAGGGGAAATTCAGGTATGAATACCAGAAGGGCAGGCCTTGGATGCACGAAGTATTAATTGCTCCAATGGATTTTCCTGTTTACAAGACTGAAGCTGAACTGAGCAGGGAAAGAGACAGTATGCTAGTTTCTTTCAGTGCCTTTTTTAATTATGATACACTACTGGTAAACTATGAATTAAACAATTTCAATGCCTATTTTAATGAATTGAGGCTAAGCAATGCTGGTACAGGGAATGAACTCTCGGCATCTGATTATGAAATGATACGTATTAGCCTTGCATCGATACTTGATGAGGCATACGAAACCGGAATATATGAACGAAACGAATTTACAGAAGGTTTACTTGGTCAGAACAAAAGCATAATGCTGGTTAAGGGAAATATTGCAGAAGAAGTTCTTATTAAGGATCTCTTCACTCATAAAGAGGCATATGAATTTGTACGGAATAAACGACTTGAACTACAGAACGAAATATCTGATAATGTTAATTTGCGTGTATTTGAATTCCTCAGTGCAATAAGTCTTGGCGATTTTCTTAAACCCAATGTAAGTTATAATGAAGTAAAGTCAAATGCAGAAAGGGATAATATAACAAAGGATATAAGTCTTACCAGGGGGTTGGTACAAAAAGGGGAACTGATAATTTCGAGGGGCGAATTGGTTAACGATTGGCGATTCAGGGTCTTAGAGTCTTTCAGACAGGAATATGGCGAAAGGGTGGGAGTTTATAATTCATGGTTATTTATTCTTGGCCAGGTATTGATTGTAAGTGCCTGTTTCCTTATTCTTTTTCTCTTCCTGTATCATTTCAGGATGGAGGTGCTTGATTCGTTCCAAAAAACTCTTTTTATTCTTATCCTCCTGATTGTATTTGTTGCACTGACCAGGATAGTGATCATGTTACCCGAGATCAGTGTTTACCTGATACCATTTGCCATAATACCAATTATAATCAGGACATTTTATGATCCCAGGCTGGCTTTGTTCATTCTTCTTGTTACAATGATGATTACAGGTTTTATCGTTCCAAATTCGTTTGAATTTATTTTTCTTAATTTCCTGGGTGGGGTAGTGGTCATATTTACACTTACCAATACTTACAGGAGGGGCAAGCTCTTCTTTTCTGCTTCCATGGTATTCCTGACCTTATCTCTTGTATACTTTGGAATTGGTATTATACAGGAGGGTGATGTCAGTAAAATTGACTGGTTGAACTATGCATGGTTTGCAGGAAATTCAGTTCTTATACTGTTGAGTTATCCCCTTATATATATTTTCGAAAAAACTTTTGGTTTCCTTTCTGATGCAACTTTATTTGAGTTATCTGACACAAACCAGCCTTTATTGCGGCAGCTTGCAGAAGAAGCACCCGGATCATTTCAACATTCCATGCAGGTAGCGAACCTGGCAGAGGAAGGTGCCAGGGTTGTCGGAGCCAATCCATTGCTTATCAGGGCAGGGGCACTTTATCATGACATTGGAAAAGTATCAGGCTCAGAATATTTCACTGAAAATCAATCAGAACAGTTTAATCCACACGATAATCTTGAACCAGAGAGAAGTGCAGAAATAATTATAGGGCATATAAGGAAAGGTCTTGACCTGGCCAGGAAATATGGTCTTCCGCAGCAGATAATTGACTTCATCAGAACGCACCAGGGAACCACCAAGGCTTACTATTTCTACAGGCAGTATAAAGATAAGTACCCTGACCGGGATATTGACCTGAGTGAATTTACTTATCCTGGCCCCAAACCGTTTACAAAAGAACAGGCTATCCTGATGATGGCCGACGCAGTTGAAGCATCGTCACGAAGCCTGAAAGAATACAGTGAAGATACTATCAGAACCTTGGTAGACAATATAATCGATAACCAGATGAAGGAAGGTCAGTTTACCCTTGCTCCTATTACATTCAGAGATATATCGCGGATAAAGGAAACGTTTGTAAGCAGGCTTAACACTATTTATCACGCCAGGATTTCATATCCGGGGGAGAAGAAGTAACTATCTCATATCGATTATATCAACATCGGGGTATCTGGAGGGATCAAAGGTAAAAAAGCTGGTGGGATATGTTTCTATGAGGCTGTATTCATTTATATCAACGTATAGATCAATACCATCTTTCCTGCGATATTCTACCGATATGAGCCTGTATTGTTTATCTATCACCAGTCTTATTATGCTGAAATCAACATCTGAAGGATCTTCCGGATAAAGGTCTATAACACTTCCTTTTGGTGATTCCTCCAGAAGCCTGTATTTGAAGTCCTCCTTATACAAATCGAAAAGGCTTGAAGGTGATGTCAGGAAAGCATTATCTTCAGGTCCAGGCACTGTTACTGTTACTTCCTTTACCTCGGGAGAAAGAGTCCATGTTGCGGCTCCATCATACCAGATAATATTATCAGGTAATTCCAGCTTATACATATTGTCTTTTATAACAACTTGTCCATCAGACTCCTGTGTTGTCTCCTCAACTTTATCATGTACCCTGAGTGAAAACTTCATGTATATTGCAGGTGCTGACAGTGCAGCATCTGAGAATCTATTAAGGATTTCCGTGGCCACAGGATCTTTTTGTGCATTCAGAGAACACGAGAGTATAAGGAGTATGGATGTAATAATACTTCTCATCGTTTTTTTATTCTAATCCACGCAAAATCTGTTCCAAACTAACCATATCAGTGATCAGTACCTCCCTCGCTTTACTTCCTTCATAAGGTCCGAGGATACCTGCTGCCTCAAGCTGGTCAACTATTCGTCCTGCGCGATTATATCCAAGTGACATTTTTCTCTGGATCAGAGATGTTGATCCCTGTTGTGTATGTACCACCAGCCGTGCAGCTTCATCAAACAAGCTGTCTCTTTTTCTGAGATCGACTTCCTGGAAGCTGTCATCAGTGTCACTAACATATTCCGGTAGTATGTATGCTTCGGTATATCCCTGCTGCGATGCTATGAATTCAGTTATCCTGTTAAGTTCAGGTGTATCAATAAATGCACACTGGGCACGTATCAGTTCAGTGCCATTATATATAAGCATATCGCCCCGTCCAACAAGCTTTTCGGCTCCTGTGCTGTCGAGTATGGTACGTGAATCAATTGATGATGAAACCCTGAATGCCAGCCTTGCCGGGAAGTTGGTTTTAATTGTTCCGGTTATAATATTTGTTGATGGTCTCTGTGTGGCTACTATGAGGTGTATACCTACTGCCCGGGCCAGTTGTGATAATCTTTGAATGGGTCCTTCAATTTCTTTTCCGGCAGTCATTATAAGGTCAGCGAATTCATCGATAACAAGAATGAGATATGGCATATATTTATGTCCATGCTCGGGGTTTAGCCCTCTTTTAGTAAACACCTCATTATACTCCTTTATCGATTTAACCTTTGCTTTTCGCAGCCGTCTGTACCTCATATCCATTTCAATACAGAGTGAATTGAGGGTATAAACAACCTTTTGTGTTTCTGTAATAATGGGATCATCAGTATCAGGCAATTTGGCCAGGTAATGTTTTTCAATTTTATTATAGAGGGTCAGTTCAACCATCTTCGGATCAACCATTATAAATTTGATCTCTGCAGGGTGTTTGCGATATAGCAGACTGGTAATAATTACGTTTAGGCCTACTGATTTACCCTGGCCTGTAGCACCTGCAACCAGAAGGTGAGGCATCTGCTGCAGGTCAAACATCAGGAGTTCGTTAGTTATTGTACGGCCCAGGGCAATAGCCAGCTCATATTTACTGTCCTGAAATAATTTTGTCGTGATAAGCGATTTCATTGATACCATTTCAGGATTCTTATTGGGTACTTCAATGCCAACGGTACCTCTGCCTGGTATTGGGGCTATGATACGGATACCGAAAGCCGAGAGACTCAGGGCAATATCATTTTCAAGTGACTTGATCTTGGCTGTTCTAACTCCTCGTTCAGGTACCACTTCATATAAAGTTACAGTGGGACCAACGGTGGCAGATATATGTCTTACCTCTATATTATAATCAAGCAGTGTCTTTACTATGGTTTCTTTTTTCTCTATTATTTCAGAATCATCAAAGCCTGTTTCGGATCTATGGTCATCAAGCAGACTTACAGGAGGCATTCTAAAACCTGAAAGATCCAGCCGCGGATCATAACTCTCTTTCAGTCTTTCCATTTCTTCCTCTGAAAGCTGGTCATCTGCCAGTGCTTTGGTAATAGATATTGTCACCCCATTATTTTCTTCTCCGGGTATTACCTCTTTTATAATGGGACCGCCGGGCACCTTCTCTTCAGGTATCAGGTCCTGCTCATTATCTTCCACTGCCGTACCGCCTGCAGTGGTACCATCCTCCTCATCAATAATAATTTCATCGTCTCCCGGCCTGTGTATCTTAAAATCAGAACCAGGCTCAGCACTCCCGGGCTGCTCATAGTCTACTTTTTTGGACCATGGTATGAATGATAGTATATTCTTCAGTGAAGGCCTGATATTAAAAACAAGAACCAGGTAAGATATAAGTATAATCAGCAGTAATATCCCTGTACCCAGTTTTCCCATGAAAGCATTAAGCCAACGGCTTACATAATAACCGTGTGCTCCTCCCGGACCGCTGCCAAACATACCGTTGGCATGACCGAAAATATAAGCCAGGATGACTGATAGTATTATAGTACCCAGGACCAGGTCCCTGCTGATCCTGAAAGCTTTTATTCTTCTTATATGGAGCAGCCTCAAACCAATGGCTGCCAGTATGATGGGGATAAAGAAAGCAGCCAGGCCAAAACCCTTATTGATGAAAATATCAGCAAACCAGGCGCCGCTTTTACCCGACCAGTTCTTAACCTGTATCTCTGCTCCTGATATTACGCCTGCTGCATCAAAACTCTGGTCAGCTTTCCACCAGAACAGATAAGCTATAAATGCAAAAAAAAGATATACCGAAAAACCTGTTATCAGAAGGCCGGTAATAAATTTGATCCTTTCATCCCTGAAAACAGAATACCTGGTTTTCTTTTCCGGATTATCTCTCTTTCTCGATTTACTGACTTTCTTGTTTCTCTTTTTCATCCGTGCATATCAGTATGAACTGGATAATTATTTTTATTAAATTCAAACTTTAAATCACCCGTTTTTAGTGTGATAAAGGTAGTAATTTTATGTTGATGAAGAAATAGTGTGGATTGTATCAGAGGCTCATCATGCTTGCTATAAGATCGTCCATAGACTTGCGGTCAATCCTCCTGAAATTTTCTCCTCTTTCAAAAGCTTTATCCGGTATTGAACGCAGGTAAATACCTTCAGCTTCAAATTCAATTATGATATCACCCATCATGAAAAAGAAATTAATGAGAACCCCGTCAATATTTTTAAAAGGATTGTAGCTATTTGGATTTTTAATATCAATTTCTTCAGTATACCATAGTTCATAGGTAAAGTCCTTCTCTGGTATTTTGACAATGGCTTTCCTGCATTTAAGATCAAGGATTTTTGATACCTGGTTAGTAGTCTCAAGATCCATGTTATTCATTGGGTTTATCCCTGGAGGTATTTCATCAGTTGTTCCCATGTAGTAGTATTTCATACCCAGTACCCTTATAATGGTTTGCATCTGGTTCTTGTCAGGCTCTGAAATAATAAATACTCCATTATTACCTATAGGAGAGGTTATCTCCATAAGTGTTTTATTATCCTTGAACTTAACAACCATACTGCTTGGCATAAGCTCGTCAGGTAGTACAGCATTCCTGTTCTGAAAGGTGATTTTATAATGTATCTCACCTTCATCAATCGATTTCAGAGGAGATTTAATACAGCCGGAAAGCCCAACCAGGATCATACAAAATACATACGCAAAAACTTTATATCTCACCCGGAATACGAATTAGTTTTTCAAATTGGAGGTAAATGTAATAATTTTTTTAAAAGTAACTGCCAAATGGTTTTATAATGAGTAAGGATATATGGTTTATTTGATTTGGTTTACTCTTTTTATATTTCCGGGCATGATTTTTAAGCTAAATATTATAGATTTGTGTTTTCCTCATGATGAGGAAATATTAATGTGAATAACAGGTCTATAATTTATCACTGATGAAAAAACTGGCTGTTGTTGCACTGGGTGGAAATGCCCTTTTGCGGGGTGACCAGATTGGCACTATTGAGGAGCAGGAACAGAATACCACAGATACTCTTGAAAACCTCGTATATCTTATTAAGGAAGGTTATGATCTTGTGATAACACATGGTAATGGTCCACAGGTTGGTAACATACTAATGAAAAATGATGCCGGGGAACAATTGTATAATATAGCTCAAATGCCCCTGGATGTTTGTGTTGCTGATACCCAGGGCGGCATTGGTTATATGATAGAACGAATGCTTCGTAATGTCATGAATAAATATGGTATAGAGAAGAATGTTGCCTGCATTGTAACACAGGTTGTGGTTAATAAAGACGATCCAGCTTTTTCCGATCCCCAGAAAAGAGTAGGTAAGATTTATGATAAGGCTTCTGCTGATCAGTTACACAAAACCAAAGGGTGGATCTTCAAAAAGGAAGTAAAAGCTCATGGAGGTTACCGCAGGGTTGTACCCTCTCCAAAACCTATAAGGGTAATGAACGAAAAAATAATTGAATACCTGGCCAGGCAGGGTAATATAGTTATCGCATCAGGAGGTGGAGGAGTACCGGTATATATTGATGAAAATAATGATATCAGGCCTGCAGAAGCTGTAATTGACAAGGATATGGCTTCATCATTGCTGGCATCAGACATCGGAGCCGATGAGTTTTATATTTTAACTGATGTACCGTTTGTTTATTTAAACTATAAGAAACCGGGAGAGAAAGCTTTGGAATATATTGACTATAATGATACTCTTAAGTATCTTAACGAAGGGCAGTTTTCAAAAGGTAGTATGGCTCCCAAGATTGAGGCATCATTAAATTTTATCAGGTCAGGTGGCATGAAAAGTGTTATAACTGAAGCGTTTAAACTTGAAGACAAAAGATATGGCACAAAGATAACTATGAATTATGAATGACGAACCGAGCCCCGAGAATTCGGGGCGAGCTCGACGAAGTCCATTATGAATAGATAACTAAACTACTATTAAACTATTAAACTTCTAAACAATTAAACACTCAAACAATTCAACAATAATAAATAAGTATGGCTTACAATTTACGAAACAGGAATTTTTTAAAGCTACTGGATTTTGAACCAGGTGAGATCAGGTTTTTACTTGACCTGGCAGTTGAGCTTAAGAAAGCAAAATACGCAGGCCTTGAGCAACACCGGCTTAGAGGTAAAAATATTGCACTTATTTTTGAAAAGACATCAACGAGGACAAGATGTGCTTTCGAAGTGGCTGCCCTTGACCAGGGGGCACATGTATCATTTATCGGGCCTACGGGATCCCAGATCGGTCATAAGGAATCAATGAAAGATACTGCAAGAGTGCTTGGCCGTATGTATGATGGTATTGAGTACAGGGGATTTGGCCAGGATATAGTTGAAGAACTTGGTAAGTACTCGGGTGTACCTGTATGGAATGGCCTTACAAATGAATTCCACCCAACACAGATCCTTGCAGACTTTATGACCATGATGGAACATTCCAATAAACCATTGAACGAGATAAGTTTCTGCTACCTGGGTGATGCCAGGAATAATATGGGTAATTCACTCCTTGTTGGAGCAGCCAAAATGGGCATGGATTTCAGGGCTGCAGCACCCAAAGAGCTGCAGCCCTCAGATGAACTGGTGGATGCCTGTATGGAGATAGCATCAAAAACAGGGGCAAGGATAAAAATTACCGACAATGTTGATGATGCAGTGAAAGAAATTGACTTTTTATATACTGATGTGTGGGTATCGATGGGAGAACCTGAAGAAGTATGGGAGAGAAGGATAAATCTTCTTAAACCATACCAGGTCAATAAAAAACTTATTGACAAAACGGGTAATCCTGATGTGAAATTCCTTCATTGCCTGCCGGCATTTCATAATAGAGAAACAAAGATAGGTGAACAGATCTACCAGAAATATGGGCTTAACGGTATGGAAGTGACTGATGATATATTTGAATCAGAGCATTCATTAGTTTTTGATGAATCCGAAAACAGGATGCATACAATAAAGGCGGTAATGGTAGCTACACTGGGAATGTAGTTAAAAAATATAACACCTATTTGTAGAGACGCAAAATTTTGCGTCTCTACACAAAGAATCCTCTGATGAAGTAGAAAGTAATAATGAGGGAGGTTGCCAGTTTCAGGCCTATGCCTGCCATAAAACCAATGAGGCTGCCTAAACCGGCTCGCATGGCATATCTGAAATCATCCTTGTAAATAAGCTCACCTACGACTGCACCAATGAAAGGTCCTATTATAATACCTGGCGGGCCGAAAAACAAGCCTATTAGTAATCCAACAGTAGCACCCCTTATACCATATTTGGTTCCACCGAATTTTTTTGTGCCCCAGATGGGGACAATATAATCAAATACTGCTACAACAACCGCAATCACCCCCAGTATAATAAGGAGGTTAATCCTGAATTCAGCAAATTCGGTAAAATGCAGAATAAGTAAGCCTATAAAACTGAGGGGTGGCCCTGGTAAAACGGGTACTAAGCATCCAATAATACCAATGATCATCAAAACAATAGCAAGAGCCAGTAAAAGATAATCAACCATGCTTTATAAAAAATGCCTGCCGGGAAGCAGTCAGGAAAAGTTAGTTAATATATTTACTTTTCACCGAGATCCTCAAATTCAACGTTTATGAACTCGTCTGTTGTTTTAGACTCATCTTCCTTTTCAGTATTCTCAGGTTCCTTTTCAACAGCGTCAACTGACTCTTTATTCTCAATTTTATCTGCATCAGATGCTTCTGAGGTATCCGAATTTCTTATAAAAGAGAATACATCCTCAAGTCCGTCACTGAACTTATCAAAATCTTCCTGATAAAGGAAAAGCTTGTGTTTTTCATAAAAGAATTTCCCGTCCTTATTAAACCTCTTTTTGCTCTCGGTAATAGTCAGGTAAAGGTCATTCTTGCGCGTTGATTTAACATCCAGGAAATAGGTTCTGTTTCCTGCTCTTATAATCTTTGTGTAAACCTCTTCACGCCCATTTGATTCATTTTCCTTGTTGTTGCCTAACTCACTCGCTTTGGCTTCATTCTCTTCCTTCATAGAGCTAAATTTAGTTTGGAATTCATATTATGCTGTCAAATGTAACAAATATTTTCATATATCAAAATACGGAACTAATGGTCTGAATTGTCTGCTACAGTTTTGTCTGAAGCAGAAAAAGAGTATTTTTGCACTCAAATATTTAGTGTTCTTTTCAGATGATAAGCAGGAGATTATTACGTATTAAAGCTTTGCTTGTTTTATATGCCTTTAACAGGAAGAAGGGGGACAGCCTTGAATCAGCAGAGAAAGAGTTATTACTTAGCCTGAAAAAGAGTTATGACCTTTATCACCTCCTTTTGTTACTGATTATTGAAATTATAGATGTTGCAGAGGAAAAAATCGAGATAGCAAGGCAGAAGAAAATCCCTACAAATGAGGACCTGAATCCAAATACAAAATTAATTGATAACAGACTTGTTAAGCAACTGTCTGTTAATCAGCAACTGAAAAACTATTCAAAGAAAACAGGGCTTTCATGGAGAGATTATATTGAATTACCCAGGAAGTATTATAACATACTGAAAGATTCAGATATATATAAAGAATATATGGGCAGTGGGAAGAGCAGCTATGCAGAAGATAAAAAGTTTGTTGCACGGTTGTTTGATCTTATACTTATGGAATCGGAAGAACTTGAGTCAGTACTTGAAGAGAAAAGTGTATACTGGAACGACGACCTGGATTTTGTATCTATAATGGTTGATAAAACAATAAGGCAGTTCAAGGAATCAACAGAAGATGATCACAGTCTTATGCCATTGTACAGGTCAGATGAAGATGAAATATTTGTAAAGACATTGCTGAGGAAAACGATACTGAATTCTGATACTTTAATGGAACTAATCGACAGTAATACGACAAATTGGGAGATTGAACGCGTTGCATTGATGGACACACTGGTTATGCAGCTTGCTATAACAGAAATAATGGAATTTCCTGAAATACCTGTTAAAGTTAGCCTTAATGAGTATATTGAAATAGCCAAGTTTTACTGCACATCAAAAAGCAGTACCTTTGTAAATGGAATCCTCGATAAGATAGTTAGAGAGATAAAGGAGAAGAAAATGTTCAGTAAAAAAGGACGAGGACTGATCGGGGAACCCGGCTTTGAAGAATTGACAGATGAAGACAAAAAATAAAAGCATAAACTTGTTAATGATATCCGTCGTATTAACTGCTGGCTTATGCACATGTAAAAACAGTTTATCGCAGCAGGATAAACTTAATTATGACAGTGATGACATCCCTGTGATAGAGTTTTCACAGATGGTACATGATTTCGGTGAGATTGAGGAGGGTGAGAAGGCAGCATGTATATTCACCTTTGAAAACAAAGGTGATGCAGATCTTTTAATTACCTCGGCTACCACGAGTTGTGGATGTACCGTTCCGAAATTTGATGATAAACCGGTCCCACCGGGGGGCAAGGGCATGGTGGAAGTGGTATTTGACAGCTCCTTCAGGAATGGGACTCAGAACAAAACAATTGCCATAAGGTCAAATGCCAGAAGTCCTGTCGTAATACTAAAAATAAAAGCAGAAGTAATAACTAAAAATTAATATTTAATTATGAATAATTTTGCGTTTTTGTATTTAATGGGACCAACACCAGAAGGTCAGAATCCTTTGGTCACATTCTTACCTTTGATACTGGTTTTTGTGATCTTCTATTTCTTCATGATAAGACCCCAGGTGAGAAAACAAAAGGAATTGAGTAATTACAGGAGCTCACTGAAAAAAGGTGATAAGATTATAACCACAGGTGGGATATACGGAAAAATAACAGATATAAAAGATAATACTATAACCGTTGATGTGGGGAATAATGTTCTTTTAAAGATCGACAAAAGTGCTGTTCTGAAAGATTCAAGTGATATTGAGCAAAAAAGATAGGTACCTGGTAATCTAAATTGAGAGGCTTATGGACCCAGAAGAAAGCTCTGGAAAAAACCTGAAAAAAATAATCAGGATAGTTAAGAAGAAGCTGTTTAACCGAAACGTTGCAGTTTTTTCCTTCTTCCTGCTGCTTTCATTTATCTTCTGGTTCATTAATGCGCTGAGCAAGAATATTACAGGGTCAGTAAATTTCCCCGTAAGGTATATTAATTTTCCGGAAAACCTTGCCCTGGTAAATGAATTGCCTGATAAACTGAGCCTCGAAGTGGAGGGTCCGGGTTATTCAGTCTTAAAAGCCAAGATCAGTGGCAATAAAACACCTCTCGTAATAGATGTTAAAAATTCAGGTCTTTCCGTCAGAGATGATGAATCAGAGCTGGAATTCTTTATCTATTCATATGATCTGAGGGAATCTTTCATTAAACAAATCAGAAGCGATTTTGATATTAATTCAGTTTTCCCTGACTCACTTAATTTTGTTTTTGATAAGGTGATCAGGAAAAAAGTACCTGTCAAACCTGATATAAAAGTAAATCTCCAGAGACAATTTATGATGAACGGTAATATTGTATCTGATCCTGATTCAGTTGAAATATCAGGACCAAAGGCAGTAGTTGATACAATTGAGTACGTTAAAACTGAATATCATGAATATAACCAGGTTAATGAAAAAATTACCCGCAATATTGACATTGCATCTATTCGTAAAGTTGGGATATCACATAAGAAAGCAGAAATAACAGTACCTGTTGAACGGTTTACAGAGGAAATAATTGATATACCTGTCAGGATACTCAATAAGCCTGATACAGCTGATGTAAAATTGTTCCCGGATATGGTAAGTATTCATTTCAATATCGCGTTAAGCGATTATGACAGGATGCAGGAAATACCTTTCGAAGCGGTGGTTGATATGAAAGACCTCGATGTAAGAAAAGTTGAAAGACTGACAGTTGAATTGGTAAATCTGCCTGCTTTCATAAGTAATGTCAGGTACAATCCCAAACAGGTCGAATATATTGTTGAAAAGAAATGATATTCAGGTTAGGTGTCACAGGTGGTATAGGCAGTGGTAAATCTACAGTTTGCAAGACTTTTAACGTTCTTGGTGTACCTGTTTTTTCCGCTGATGATGAGAGCCGTATAATAATGGATACAAACACTCAATTGAGGGGTGACCTATATAATCTTATTGGTGAAGACCTTTATGCCTCGGGTGAATTGGACCGTACGAAAATGGCATCAATAATTTTTAATGATAGTTCCCTCCTTGGAAGTGTGAACAGGCTGGTACATCCGCTGGTTTTTTCTAAGTACAAGAAATGGTGTAAAAAGCAATATTCTGATTATGTTATTTTTGAGGCTGCTATTCTGTTTGAAGCAGGTGCTGAAGAGCATGTTGATAAGATACTGGCTGTTATTGCACCCTTGGAAGAGCGGATATTCAGGGTTATGAAGAGAAATAAAATGAGCCGTGAGCAGGTAATGGAAAGAGTGAAAAATCAAATATCAGATGAGGAAATGATTAAACGGTCTGATTTTTACATTAATAATTCAGATAATATAATGATTATTCCAAAAGTAATAGAAATACATAATAGTATATTACTTTATCTTAATAAATAAGATTATGGGGAAATATGCTAAATGGATTGGTGGTGGTCTGGGATGGTTCTTCGGTGGTCCATTGGGTGCTCTCCTGGGATTTGCAGTTGGATCAGTGTTTGATGGTCCGCGTCAGAGTGCAACTACTGCCAGCTTCAGGGGACAGAAATATAATACTACAGCAGGAGATTTTGCCCTTAGCCTTATCGTGCTTATTGCAGCAGTAATGAAAGCTGACGGGAAAGTGGTAAAGTCAGAACTTGATTATGTTAAGAATTTTTTCAGGAACCAGTTTGGTAGTGAAACAGCCAATGAGGCCTTACTTATGCTCAGGGATCTGCTTAAACAGGATATTCCTGTTGCTGATGTGTGCCGGCAGATAAGCAGGAATATGGAATATTCATCGCGTTTGCAGCTGATACATATGCTTTACGGAATATCTGTATCAGACAGACATATCGATAAACGAGAGGTCAGGACCATTGAATCAATAGCATCTTATCTTAATATCTCAGAAAAGGACAGGGAGTCAATTAAGAATATGTTTATACCTTCTGCAGATGCCTATTATAAAATACTTGAGATCGATCCCGGGGTAAGCAATGAAGAAGTGAAAAAAGCTTACAGGAGGATGGCAAGGAAATATCATCCCGATATGGTAAGTCACCTTGGAGACGATTTCAAAGAGATTGCCAATGAAAAATTCAAGAAGGTTAATGAAGCATATGAGCAAATAAAGAAAAGCAGGAATATGTCATGATAATAAATAGTATTAATCTGAAAAACAATACAAATGGTTCTTAAAGACTTGCTGGCAATTGCCGGATCACCAGGATTATATAAGTTTATTGCACAGGGGAAAAATGCAGTAATAGTTGAACATCTCGAAACGGGTAAAAGAACATCGGCCCATGGCGCAGCCAGGGTAAGCTCACTTGAGGATATTTCAGTTTTTACTGATACGGAAGAGGTGCCACTTGCTGAGGTTTTTGATAAGATTTATGAAAAAGAAAATGGTGCTGCATCTATTAACCATAAGTCATCGCCAGAAGAACTGAAAGACTATTTCAGTGAACTAATACCTGAATATGACAGGGAAAGGGTTTATGTCTCTGATATTAAAAAGATAATCCAGTGGTATAATATTTTGCATTCACTGGATATGCTGGAGAAAGAGGAAGCGAAAGAAAATGAGGCTCCCAGCTTAGAGAAGACCAGGGACGAAAAGGAACCTGTTGCTAAATCTAAGGTTTCCTCCCCGGCCGGTGCCTCAAAGAACAAGAAAACCAAGTAGAGGCGCAAGATCTTGCGCCTCTACTTGGATTCTCTAAAGCAAAACAGGATGAAAAACTTATTAATATTCTTATTTATTTCTCTTTCCTCCCTGATTACGGGCCAGGATTTTTCATTTGAAGAAACATTCCGTGATATGCAATACCGGATGGTTGGTCCCTACCGGGGCGGACGCGTAACTGCAGTTGCTGGAGTAGAATCGCAACCATCTGTTTTCTACATGGGCTCCACCGGTGGAGGAGTCTGGAAAACAACAAATTACGGTATAACCTGGGAGAATGTATCAGATGGATTTTTTAAAATCGGGTCAATAGGCTCCATAAGAGTGGCGCAGTCTGATCCGGATATTGTTTATGTTGGTACAGGATCAGACGGTATCAGGAGTAATGTTATACTGGGCAAAGGAATGTACCGTTCTGATGATGCAGGACAAACATGGAGATTCATAGGGCTGGAGAAGGCTGGCCAGATTGGTGCCCTGGTGATACACCCTGATAAGCCTGATATGTGCTATGCTGCTGCCATAGGTAATCCCTTTGGGCCAAATTCTGAAAGAGGGATATTTAAAACAACCGATGGTGGAAAAACATGGGAAAAAGTGCTTTTTATATCAGATGAAACAGGTGTATGCGATATTGAATTAAACCCTGGAAATCCAGATATTATATATGCTTCTGCATGGACAGTACGAAGAAAGCCATGGACCATAATCTCAGGATCAGATGAAGGGGGCGTTTATCGCTCAACCGATGCCGGCAATACATGGGAGAAGCTTGAAAAAGATCTGCCATCAGGTGTCGTGGGTAAGAGCGACCTGGCAGTTTGTAAAGCTGCCCCTGATAACCTGTATGTCCTGGTTGAGGCAGAAAATGACCAGAGTGGAGTGTACTTTTCTGATAACAGAGGAGGCAGTTTCGTACTGCTGAGTAAGGAAGAATATTTGATTGATCGTCCGTTTTATTATACCAATATTGATGTTGATCCTACAGATCAGGATGTATTATACGTGAATTCAACCGGCTATTACAGGTCGGGGGACAGAGGTAAATCATGGACAAGAAAGTCGACCCCGCATGGTGACAATCATGATATGTGGATCAATCCTTCAAATTCTGATATATTCATACAGTCTAATGATGGTGGCGCCAATATCACCCTTGATGGAGGTGATTCATGGTCAACACAGGATAACCAGCCCACGGCTGAACTGTACCAGGTAAATGTGGATGATCAATTTTCATATTGGCTGTATGCAGGTCAGCAGGATAACAGTACTCTGGCAATACCCGGTAAGGCAGCATGGTCAGTCAGGAATAGCCAGATTATGGATGTGGGAGGATGCGAAACAGGACCTGCAGTACCGAAGCCGGGTAATCATAATATTGTATATTCAAACTGCAAAGGACGCTTCGGAGTTTATAATAAAATAACCGGACAGGAAAAACAGTATTATGTTGGCGCGTCTAATATGTATGGTCATAATCCTGCTGACCTGAAGTACAGGTTCCAGAGGGTGGCTCCTATTATAGTATCACCACACGATCCGGATGTGGTATATCACTGTTCGCAGTATGTGCATGTTACACGTGATGATGGCATCACCTGGGAAACAATATCACCCGACCTCACTGCCTTTGAGCCTGATAAACAGGTAATATCCGGATCACCCATTACCAGGGATATTACAGGTGAAGAGTTTTACAGTACAATATATGCTATAGCTGAATCACCGCTGGAACAGGGTGTGATATGGACAGGCGCCAATGATGGCCCTATCCATATAACAACGGACGGTGGTGACCACTGGGAAAAAATTACCCCGCCTGGCCTGCCTCCCGGTGGCAGGGTGCAAACTATAGAAGCATCACCGCATGATCCGGCGAAGGCTTATGTGGCTATTTACAGGTATCTGCTCGATGACTGGAAACCATATATTTTCAGGACAAAGGATTATGGTGCTACATGGACTCTTCTGACAGATGGTTCAAATGGTATTCCGCCAGATTGTCCCACAAGAGTGGTCAGGGAAGATCCTGATCGCGAAGGTTTGCTTTTTGCAGGCACAGAGCATGGTGTATTTGTTTCGTTTGATGATGGTACCAGGTGGTATACACTGCAGCAAAACCTGCCCGATGTGCCTGTAACGGATATTAAGGTTTACAGGAAAGACCTCATACTTTCAACTATGGGCCGTTCATTCTGGATAATTGATAACATAAGCCCACTTCATGAATTTAATCCTGAAGATAATAATGACCGGGTCATTTTATTTAATCCTTTGGATGCTTTCAGATCACCTGAGAGACGAGGATTATATCTTGACTATTTCCTTCCATCCAAAGTATCATCTGCTGTAATTGAAATAAAAAACAGCAGTGGAGAACATATAAATACTCTTACAGGAGACGTTTCTCAGGGGTTTCACCGCTTGTTATGGGATCTGAATGTAGATGTCGAGTTGCCTGTAAATGAGGTCAGAAGGCGGTTCCGTGGACCGGCAGTTGTACCGACAAGATACACAGCCGAACTTATAGTAAATGATGAAAGACAACTTACAGGGTTTGATGTATTGCCCGATCCCAGGATTATCGAAAACGGGATGACTTTTTCAGATTATAAAGAACAGTATGATCTATGCATGAAAGTGGTGGATTTAGATAGGGAAACATCCAACCTGATTGCAAAGGTAAATGAAATACTGGAGCCTGAAGAGGGAAACAATAAGGAACAGGTTAAAGAGAGCAGAAAAGAACGCAAAATAAAGGAAGAAATGCGTGATATAAAGTCTAAACTGGTAACAATGAAAGATATGAGATATCCCCAGCCTATGCTATCAGAACAAATAATGTACCTGTATTCCATGATAAGCAGGTCTGATCAAAAACCAGGGAAAGATGCATATGAAAGATATGATGAGCTGTCAGCTATTTTTAGATCACTTAGTAATCAATATGCTAACTTACTGGATTAATTGCATTCTTTTTCATAAATTTGTTTTGACCTGTACAAAATTTAATGATTAACTTTAAGCTATAAATTAACCAATTACTTAAGCAATGAATCATTCTACTTTTTATCTAAAGGCTTTTATTTTGTTGGTAACGCTTTCAGTATTATTTGCAGGATGTAAGAATACTCCACCTGGAATTGTAACTAACCTTCCATCTGATACAATAAATATTTCCCATGGCGACTTACTGGATCTTGAGATCAGATTTACCGACGACAGCGAAGAACTGGTTTCATCTAGAGTAATGCTTAATGATAAAGAACTTTATTCAGGCAGTGACAGCTTACTTAAATACAAGCTGGAGACTACTGAATTGAATGCAGGTAAGTACACCTTAAGTATTACAGCTGAAGATGCTGACAGACAAGTTTCAAAAAAGCTGTTAAGTGTCAATATTAAAGGTGTCAATCCTTTAGTTGGTGAATTAGCAGTATCCGATATAGGGGCAACTTATGTTAAAGCAACTTTTAAAATAACGAGTACAGGTGGTTTGAAGATAGATGAGAAAGGAATTTTATATTACGTTACGGCTCAGGAAGGGACTGAAGAAAAGAAAATAGTAATTGATAATACTGAACTTAAAACAGATGATATTATAGAAGGATTTCCAAGAGATACCAACCTTCGCTTAAGGGCTTACTCAACAAATACAGCCGGCACAGGCTATAGTGATTATATAAGCATAAAGACAAACGATGGTATCCCCATTGTAAGAACCGGAGAAGTCAGTAATATCCATTCAAAAACTGTCAATGCCTCAGGTATGCTTATTACGGACGGAGGTGACAGACTAATTAAATACGGTATATGCTACTCTGAAAATCCTGAACCAGATATTAATGATTATGTGAGTTATGGGCCCGGAGCTGCTAATTACGTAATTGAGCTGGATGGTCTGGTTCCTTTTACAAAATACTATTTCAGAGCATTCGGAACAAACAGGTTTGAGACAAGTTACGGTAAGACAGGGGAGTTTGAGACAACAGGCCCGCCCACTGTAAAAACAGGTACACCGGGAAGGATAACAGTCAGTTCAATTGAGATGAGTATAGAGGTTGTTAACAATGGTGGTCATGAAGTGACCGATGCCGGTATATGCTATTCGATGCTTAGAAATCCGACTTTTGATACTAATGTATCCAGCTTTGGTAAGGGTACAGGTAAATTTGATCATGTAGTAGAGAATCTGGATCCGGGCGCAAATTATTATTTGAGGGCTTATGCCATAAATAGTGAAGGTGTATCATATGGAGATGAATTATTATTGTTCACCAAGAAAGGAATTGCTGAAGTGGTTAGTGCCGGAGCAAGTGATCTAGATTATTCATCTGTTACTATCAGGGGCAATGTAACAGATGATGGAGGACTGGCTGTTATCGAGCGTGGAGTAGTATGGGATACTGTACCCCGTCCAACGGTAAATAATAATTATGCCGTGGTTAAAGGTAATGTCGGCGTATATAGTTACACAATTTCCGGCTTGGAAACAGGAAGGAAATATTATGCCAGAGCATATACCAGGAATGAAAGAGGTTACGTGTATGCAGAACCAGTCGAGTTCATTCCATATATTAAAACAGAGATGGTAATAGTAAAAGGTAATTTCTTCTCAATGGGGAGTGAGGAAGGTGACAGGTCAGTTAATCAGGTTCACCAGGTTAGGGTTGATTCCTTTATGATAGGTAAATACGAAGTCACTAACGAGGAATATGTCAAATTCCTGAATGACCATCTTGGTCAGATTACATTTCAAGGTGGCGGCGATATCGTTATGTTGAGCGGGCACCCGGTATATTTTCTTAAAGTATATGGAGAGGATTACGAGGCAACAGGTTTTACGGTGCCAATTTATTATGAGGGTGGCAGTTTCAAGATTAAAGAAGATTGTGGTAATTACCCTGTTATACTTGTTAGCTGGGAGGGTGCACGTATGTATTGTGAGTGGGCTGGTGGAAGACTTCCTACTGAAGCAGAATGGGAGTTTGTTGCCAAGGGAGGAAGGAACAGTTCAAATAATTATGCCGGCGGGAGTAATCTTGATGAATATGGATGGTACTACCGGAACAGCAAGGATGCCCCCTGTGAGCTGGCGGCCGACGGAAGAGGACTGAACAAAGTTGGTCAGCTCAAACCTAACAACCTGGGCATTTATGATATGTCGGGTAATGTAAGCGAGTGGTGCTACGATCTATATGATGCAGATTATTATTCCGCCTCACCGGCAGATAATCCCAAGGGACCAGAGAAAGGTACATCAAGGGTAATAAGGGGTGGCAGCTGGGTCGATAAGGACGAGTTATGTACTGTATATTCCAGAATAAAAAGCTTTGACCTGAATAAGGGCTATGATAATATAGGATTCAGATTGGTAAGGCCTGTGAACAAATAAATCAGCTTATTCAAGGTCTTTGGCTTCTTCCCATATTTGATCCATTTCTTCAAGTGACATTTCACGAAGCGACCTGCCCTGTTGTATAGTTTTCTCTTCCAGGTAGTTAAATCTTGATATGAATTTCTTATTTGTTCTCTCAAGAGCCGATTCGGGATCAATCTCGTAAAGTCGTGCTGCGTTTATAAGCGAGAAAAATACATCCCCGAATTCTGATTCTATCTTCTTCCTGTTACCCTTGCCTATTTCTTCCTTCAATTCTTCTAATTCCTCAGCTACCTTATCCCATACCTGTGTTCGGTCCTCCCAGTCGAAACCAACACCTCTAACCTTTTCCTGTACTCTGTTTGCTTTGACCATTGCAGGTAAGGATTTCGGCACACCGGAAAGTACCGGTTTGTATTTATCAGATTCATTTAATTTAAGCTTCTCCCAGTTGTCTTCCACTTCCGTTGCATTTTTTACTTCAGTGTCTCCAAAAACATGAGGATGTCGGTAAACAAGCTTCCTGTTTATGCCTTCAATAACACGGGCAATATCAAAGCTTTTCTTTTCTGAGCCGATGCGTGCATAAAACACAATATGCAGCATCAGATCGCCAAGCTCTTTGCAAATTGCATTATCATCATTATTAAGTATGGCATCTGCCAGTTCATAAGTCTCCTCTATCGTTAATTTCCTTAATGATTCATTTGTCTGTTTCATATCCCAGGGACAGCTTGTTCTCAGTCTGTCCATGATATCCAGTAATTCTTTAAATGCTGTTAATCTTCTGTCTGATTCCATTTGTAATAATCTAAAAAAGCATTCCGGGCTTTTTAGTGCTGCCCGGAGTAGCGATCCTTACTATATCACCAACCTGCAGGCTCAGCAATTCAGAGGCATTGGTTCCATTTATGCCAATCTCAAGTAAATCCAGGGAATTAAATACTGCCAGTAACTCTCCTATTGATTCACTGTTATATGACTTGCTTATGTGATCAATGATATTAGTGTTGGACCTGATAGCTATATTAAACTTTTTATTATCGAAAACCCTGGAAAATAAATCGTATGTGATATTTGAAATCGCATTCCCGTAAGTATCTATATAAATAATACTTCCTGAAATAGCGTCCTCTTCGAAAGTTGCCCTGAAAGGGATCATTTCCCTGATTGTCTTCTTTTCTGTACCAATACTTTTAAAGTCCTTCTTATTTATTATTGTAGCCGCAGCTTCAGCAAATACCCTGGCTTCATCTGTTTTACCAGTATTCTTGCCTGGCCCAAGCTGTATGATTCTGTCAGGTTCAGAATTCAGAAGTAAATGAAAAATACCATTATCTGCACCAATAAAGAAATGACCTTTTGCTTCAACTATGATATGAGGACTTTTTTCGCTGTATTCAGACTGCACACATATGATGTGAACGGAACCACCGGGGTAATGCTCAAAAGTGTTCCTGAGGACAAATGCACTTTTCTGTATGTTAAAAGGACTTAAGCCGCTGGCATTGTCTATGATCATGGTGTCAGGGCAAAGACTTGTCAGCTTACCTTTCAGTATGCCATTATAATAATCAAATGCTTGCCATTCAGTAGTAAGAGTAATTACTGGCATCCTCAAAAACTTATGCTCTAGATGATATTCTTGTAAAAAAAAATAGGTTACTTTGTATTATTCAAACCTAAGGTTTTTTTTTGAGAATACACAGGTATTTTACTTAAAAAGGTTATTTGAGTGTATGATAGAAAAGATAATTGAATTAGAAGATATTGACCCACAAATTTTTTTCGGGACAAATAATATACTGATCGACAACATTCGTAATTATTTCCCAAAACTCAAAATAATTGCCAGAGGCAATGAGATCAAAGCCATTGGTGAGGAAGAAGAAGTTGCTAAGTTTGAGATAAAAATAAATGAGCTTATCGACTTTTTTGATAAACATAACCGGCTGCAGCAGGAGGATGTGGAAAGACTGTTTTCTGACCCAGAGATGGTTAAAGCTTCAAGCAATGGTGGAATGGACGAAAACCTGGTATTTAATATAAGTGGGAAACCCATCAGGGCTCGTACTGTCCATCAGTTTCACCTTGTGGAGGATTATAAGGTAAATGACCTTCTGATAGCTATCGGACCTGCAGGGACAGGTAAAACATATACAGCTATTGCCCTGGCTGTAAGAGCGTTGAAAAATAAACAGGTAAGAAAGATAGTACTCACCAGGCCTGCGGTCGAAGCGGGGGAGAGGCTGGGATTCCTGCCCGGTGATATGAAGGAGAAACTGGATCCTTATCTCCAGCCCCTGTATGATGCACTCAAGGATATGATACATTTCCGTAAACTTGAAGCATGGCTTGAAGATGGAACAATACAGATCGCCCCACTGGCATATATGAGGGGACGAACACTGGAACAATCATTTGTAATACTTGATGAAGCACAGAACACAACAATAAACCAGCTTAAAATGTTCCTGACAAGAATGGGTGTGAGTTCCAAGTTTATTATGACTGGTGATATTACCCAGATAGACCTGCCGGATAAACGAAAATCGGGGCTGTTGCAGGCAATTAGAATATTGAAAGGTATCGAGGGTATATCCATTATAGAGTTTGATGAAAGGGATATTGTCAGGCATAAGCTGGTGAAAGATATTGTAAGAGCTTATGATATTGATGAGAACGGGGAGAAAGCTGAGCGGTGAGAGACTCATATTAAACTGATTTAAGCTGATTACACTGAATCCGGCCTGTATGTCGAATCCGCCAGCAGGCTCAAAAGGCGGGAATATGGAACTCATCAGTAAAATAGACATATATTTAATAAACAAAACATACAATAGAAATGTCACAGGCTATAACAAAGACAAACTTCGATTTCCCGGGACAGAAAAATATTTATCACGGTAAGGTAAGGGAAGTATATAATATTGATGATGAGTACCTGTTGATGGTTGTAACAGACCGTATTTCAGCATTTGATGTAGTGCTCCCCAGGGGAATTCCTTATAAGGGACAGGTATTAAACCAGATAGCATCAAAATTCCTTGATGCCACTTCTGATATTGTCCCTAACTGGAAGATTGCATCACCTGATACAAACGTTACATTCGGTCATAAATGTGAGGCTTATCCTGTTGAGATGATTGTAAGAGCATACCTGACAGGAAGTTCCTGGCGTACTTATAAATCAGGAGCCAGAAGCATTTGTGGAATACCTATACCTGATGGGATGAAGGAACACCAGCATTTTAGTAATCCAGTAATTACCCCTACCACAAAGGCAGAACAGGGCCTGCACGATGAGGATATATCAAAGGACGAAATATTAAAAAAAGGATTGGTGCCGGAAGAAGAATATGAATTGCTTGAGAAATATTCCATGGAATTGTTTAAGCGTGGTTCTGAAATAGCAGCCGAGCATGGCCTTATACTTGTTGACACTAAGTATGAATTTGGGAAAAAAGATGGTGAAGTTTACCTGATTGATGAAATACATACCCCTGATTCATCCAGGTATTTCTATTCTGATGGATATAAGGAAAGATTTGACAAAGGACAATCCCAGAAGCAGCTTTCAAAGGAGTTTGTGAGGGAATGGCTTATGTCTCATGGTTTCCAGGGAAAACCCGGACAAAAGGTACCGGAAATGACCGATGATTTCGTTACGGAAGTGTCTGAACGATATATCGAACTCTTTGAGAAGATAACAGGTGATAAATTTGTTAAGGCAGATATTTCAGATGTGGAGGCGCGTATTGAGAAGAATGTGAATAAATTTTTAAAGGAATACAGATAATTGTCAGGCTGAGGCTGAGGCTCCACCTTCGATGGCGTGGATTTAAAATCCACGCCTATCTACGGCGGACAATGTGAGGATAAGGCTAAGGCTAAGACTAAGGATGATGATAGGCACTGGGTGCTGGGTACTGAGTCCCTGGTTCCTGGTTTCGTGTTATGGGTTTAATATAATTAATTCCCGATTCAACAATTAAACACTTCAACACTTCAACTATTAACCCCCTAAACACCTAAATCCCTCAACCCCTCAACCCCTAAACCCTCTCATCATTCTATTAATCCTGTTTTCTGCTCTAAAACATATCCCAGAAAGTGACCTTTTTGGTTGTTATCATTGAAAAAAATTTCAACCTTGGAAATTATTTTTTTGGCTGCCGATTTAAATGCTAATTAGTAACCCGATATTTTAATAAATTTCAAGGAATGAATAAAATTGTTGAAAAAGAACAACTGAATACTAATGTTGTAAAGCTTGTAATAGATGCTCCACGTATTGCTCAAAAGCGCAAAGCCGGACATTTTGTTATAGTAAAAATTAACAAAAAGGGAGAGAGAATACCTCTTACCATAGCCGATGCTGATCCGGATAAAGGAACCATAACACTGGTAATTCAGAAAGTTGGAGTCACATCACATAAATTAAGTTTAATGGAGAAAGGTGATTACATTGATGATGTTGTGGGACCCTTGGGCCATGCTACTGAAATAAGCGATGTTGGTACGGTACTATGTGCAGGCGGAGGGGTTGGAATAGCTCCTTTATTGCCTATTGCCAGGGCTTTCAAAGAAGCTGGTAACAGGGTTCTATCAGTGCTTGCAGCCAGGAGCCGGGATCTTATTATACTGGAAGATGAAATGAGAGAATGCTCTGATGAAGTTATTATTATGACTGATGACGGATCTTATGGCAAGCAGGGATTGGTAACACATGGTATGGAAGAAATACTTGACAGGGAAAAGGTTAACCTTGCAGTTACTATCGGACCGGCAATAATGATGAAATTTGCTTCTCTCACAACAAAGAAATATAATGTCCCTACTATAGCCAGTCTGAATACTATTATGGTGGATGGTACAGGTATGTGCGGTGCCTGCCGTGTTACAGTTGACGGTAAAACAAAATTTGTCTGTGTCAACGGACCTGAGTTTGATGCTCATAAGATTGATTATGATGAAATTATAATGCGACTGGGTGCATATGAAGACCAGGAAAGAAAGGACTATGAGAAGTTCATTGAGACACTAGGAAAGTAATTCTTTCGAAATTATTATTACCTGAAAAACAAAACAGTTATATGGAAACTATACAGGATATATTAAAATCAGAACGTCAGCAGCCATGGAGGGAAGAACTGCGTAAGAGCATGAAAGCGAAGGACCGCACCTCTATACAAAGAGTAAAGATGCCAGAGCAGGATCCTCATGTACGCAACAGGAACCATAAAGAGGTTAACCAGGGATTAACAGAGGAAATGGCCCTTAAGGAAGCACAGAGATGCCTGGACTGCATTGAACCAACATGTATATCAGGATGCCCGGTGGGTATAAATATTCCAAAGTTCATAAAAAGAATAGAACAGGGCGAATTTCTTGAATCAGCAAAGGCGCTAAAGGAAACAAATGCATTGCCGGCAGTATGCGGACGCGTTTGCCCACAGGAAGTGCAGTGTGAAGCGAGTTGTTTCTACGTGCAGAAGCTGAAGAAAGATCCTGTGGCAATTGGCCATCTTGAAAGATTTGCTGCTGATTATGAACGTAGTAGCGGTAATATATCGGTCCCTGAAGTGAAAGAGAAAAACGGGATAAAAGTGGCTGTAATTGGTTCAGGCCCGGCGGGCCTGGCAGTGGCTGGTGATATGATAAAGTGGGGATATGATGTTACTGTATTTGAAGCCCTGCATGAAATAGGTGGCGTGCTGAAATATGGAATACCCGAATTCAGGCTGCCAAATGAAATTGTGGATGTGGAAATCGAAAACCTTAAGCAGATGGGTGTTAAATTTGAAACTAATTTCATTGTTGGTACTACCGCTACCGTGGACGACCTCCGAAAGGAAGGTTATCAAGCATTCTTCGTAGGCTCAGGCGCCGGCCTGCCTAAATTCATGAATATACCGGGAGAAAATTACAGGAGAATATTTTCATCAAATGAATACCTTACACGGGTAAACCTGATGAATGCCGCAAACCCGGATTATGACACACCTGTGTTTAGCGGTAAGAAAGTTGCAGTAATTGGAGGTGGTAACACAGCAATGGACTCAGTACGCACCTCAAAAAGGCTGGGTGCCGAAAGGTCAATGATAATATACAGGAGATCAATTGAAGAAATGCCTGCACGTGTCGAAGAAATAAAACATGCACAGGAAGAGGATGTGGAGTTTATGAACCTGAATAGCCCGGTGAAATATTTTGCTGATGAGAAAGGAAATGTTAATAAGATGATGGTACAGAAAATGAAGCTGGGTGAGCCCGATAGTTCCGGACGTAGAAGACCTATTCCTCTTGAAGGTTCCGAGTATGAAGTGGAGGTTGATACAGTCGTGGTAGCTATTGGAGTGTCGCCTAATCCTCTTATACCTGCCAGCATGCCGGAACTTGAAGTGACTGACTGGGGAACGATTAAAGTTGATAAGGACAGTATGCAGTCATCTGTTGAAGGAATATTCGCCGGTGGTGATATAGTACGTGGTGGTGCTACTGTAATACTGGCAATGGGAGATGGCAGAAAAGCTGCCAGTGGTATGCATGAATACCTGAAGTCAAAAGTTGGTAAAAAATAATATTAGTAAATTGTAATAAATTAAAAATCAATTTAAAATGGCAGATCTAACTACTAAATATCTGGGCTTATCATTAAGTAATCCACTTATTGTCGGAAGTTCAGGGCTGACAGATTCAGCAGACAATATACTTGAGCTTGAAAAGGCCGGTGCCGGGGCAGTGGTACTTAAATCTTTGTTTGAAGAACAGATAATGCTGGAAGTTGATGCCAGCCTGAAAGAAGCGTATCAGAATGATATGATATACTCTGCAAAATCAGAAACACTTGACTATATTGATATACATATAAGGGAACGGACACTCTCAGCTTATATTGAACTGATAAAGGAAGTCAAGAACAGGGCTATGATACCCGTAATAGCCAGTATCAATTGTGTGTCATCAGCTGAATGGATTAATTTTGCCAGTCAGTTTGAGGAAGCCGGTGCCGATGCTCTTGAACTTAATATTGCAATCCTTCCTTCAGACGAAACAACAGGAGCTGACAAAATTGAAAAAGTGCATTTCGACATTGTTGAAAAAGTAAAATCACAGGTAAGTATACCGGTTTCTGTCAAAATGAGCTCTTTTTTTACAAACCTTGCCCTTATGGTGAAAAAACTTTCAGAGACCGGCATAGAGGGTATTGTTATGTTCAACAGGTTCTATACCCCTGATTTCGATATTAATAACTTTACCGAGAAGTCTTCAAATACATTCAGTACTCCTGCAGAAGCAGGAAACGTAAGGAGATGGATGGGAATTATGTCTCCCAAGGTAGACTGTGACCTGGCAGCATCATCAGGTATTCACAGTGCGGAAGATCTAATAAAATTACTGCTTGCAGGGGCACGGGCAGTACAGGTGGTATCAACCATCTATAAAAACAGTAAAGATCAGATACAGAAAATGCTGGGTGGATTAAACATGTGGATGGATGAAAAAGGCTATAACACTATAGAGCAGTTCAGGGGCAAAATGAGCCAGGAAGTAAGTTCAAACCCTTCAGCCTACGAGCGTATACAGTTCATGAAATATTTCAGTGAGATTAAATAATCTAGCTCACCGCTCATCACTTTTTTTGACAATCAATTTGTGGGAGATTTTCTTAACTTTGTCTCGTTTTGAAAACAATTCATTAGATGAAAGATAAACTGTTAAGACTTTATATATCTGTCATGGCCGCTGTTCTGCTATCCGCAAATCTGTCCTCTCAGGTCAGGGTAGAGCGATCAAAAGATAAGGTTATAATTGGTGGTACAGCATTTTATATACATATTGTTGATACTTCCCAGACACTTTATTCAATCTCAAAAGCATATAATGTTTCAACTGAAATAATAACAAGGGAAAACCCTTCCACTGTATATGGTTTGCGTATCGGGCAGGCATTGAAAATACCTGTTATTGAAGAAGAGCAAGTCGAAGAACAAGAGAAGGATACAGAAAGATATAATTACCATGTGTTGCAGAAAGGCGAATCGATATATTCACTTTCCAGGAAATATGATGTCCCTGTAGACCAGATTATCGAAGCCAATCCGGGTATTGATATATACGATTTACCGGTTGGTACCGAACTGGCTATACCTCGCAAGCAGTTCAGGGAACAAACAAAGTATTTTAAAACTGATGAGCCCGGTATTATACTCCACAGGGTAGAGGAAGGGGAGAACTATAGCTCCCTGTCCCGAAAGTATAACGTTAGCGTCAGAGACATCAGGAGGGTGAATAGGGGCATATTGTTTCCCAGGGAAGGAGAAATGATCAGGATCCCTGTAGACCAGGAGGAGAAAGAACAGGCATTTTTCGAGGCCGACGATGAAATAATCAGTGATGAAAAGTTGACATACCTGTTTGATGGTACACCTGTTGATTATACACCCGTTGAGAACCTTAGAGGAAAAATAAATGTAACACTGATGCTTCCTTTATTACTTGATGAAAACAGCAAACGAACATATATTGATTCTTCCGACTATGATAACCGGGGACGAAGAAAATATAAAATAGTGGAAAGGCCTGAAGAATGGATTCATCCGAGAAGCGAAGTTTTTGTCGAATTTTATGAAGGAGCACTGCTTGCCATTGATGCCCTGAAGCAAAAAGGACTGGATATAGAACTGCAGGTCTTTGATACCATGAGAGATTCACTGAGAGTGGAAAGGTTCCTTGAGACAGACCGTTTGCGTGATGCAGATCTTATTATAGGCCCTGTTTACGCTGATAACCTCGAACAGGTAGCCCGGTATGCCAGGAGGTACAGGATACCAATTGTATCTCCTCTTGCATCACAAAATACCGATGTATTGAGAGTTAATCCTTACCTTTTTAAGATACAGCCATCAACAGATGTTATCCAGGACGCACTGGCAGAGGAAATCAGTAATTATTATGATCATAATCTGGTTTTTGTACATACTGATAGCGTATGGAGTGCTGATCTTTCAAGGGAATTTAAAGATAAGATATATCGCAGGTTAAGGTTAAAGGTGCCTTTTAATGATATCAGCTTCCGTGAAGTGTTCTTCACCAGCAGATCATCATATAATGACACTATAAATATTATTGATCATGCCATGACCAGGGATAAACCTAACCTGCTTATCCTCGCTTCCGATAATGAAGCCGTTATGAGTGAGGTTATAGTGAATGTCCATGCATTGTTACGAAAATATGATATTAAGCTAATCGGTTATCCTGATATCAGGTGGATCGATAACCTCGATCCTATGTATTTCTATGAGCTGGGTATAATGCTTTATACACCTAATTGGGTGGATTATAAACAGGATGACATAAAGCATTTCCTTGAAAAATATCGTGAGTTTTTCAAGATGGAACCACCCGTCAGAAGCTATGGATGGCAGGGTTATGATATAATGTATTATTTCATCAGCGGTCTTGCTATACATGGATCCGAATTTATGTACAGACCTTCAATGCACAAACCTGACCTGCTGCAGGTAGATTACAGTTTTGACCGCACAGGCCTTATGAACGGTTTTGAGAATAACCGTCTGTATCTTATACGTTATACACCTGACCTGGAAGTTGAATTCATCAATAAAGCCAACTAGGCAGGGAATAAATTATCTATTCAAATTGTCTTATTATTGTGTATGGTGAAGTATGATTATATCCATTCTGATGATCTGGAGCTTGTCCGCCATACTTTAGATGGTGATAATAAGGCATTCAGTGAGATAATCAGAAGATATGAGAATATGGTAGCCAGAACTGCTAAAGGCATGTTGGGAGATATACAACAGGCTGAGGATGTTGGTCAGGATACCTTTATCCGCCTGTATAAAAGTCTTAAAGATTTCAGGGGTGATGCGAAACTGAGCACTTATATACAACGTATTGCAATTAATCAATCGCTCAATGAGATCAGGCGAAAAAAAAGATTCCTGTCACTATTTTACCAGTCTGATGATAAAAAAGATATGACTGAGATTGATTTGGAAGCCGATAATGGCGAAAGAACAAAAGATATTAGAGATTATGTTAATCTGGCAATCTCAAAACTCGAACCTGACTTCAGATCTGTTGTTATACTGAGGACAATACAGGGGTATAGCACCAAAGAGACAGCAGAAATACTGGAAGTGCCAATGGGAACAGTTTTGTCGCGACTGTCAAGGGCAAAAGAACAATTGAAGGAATTATTAAAGGATTTAGAATAAATATTATGAAACCTGAAAAACTTAAAGATCTTCTGTTACGCTCATTAACTTCTGACCTGGGAAGTGATGAACGTAAAGTTCTTGAAAAAGAACTTCTGACTGATCATAGATTCAGCGAGGGATTTCGTGACCGGGTTATGAAAGACATTGCCTCAGGCAAAATCCTGGTTAATGGTAAACGCGAAATGTTAAGATTGTTTGACAGTATCTTTATGCGAGTTGCTATTCCCGGCGCTGCAGCTGTAATAATACTTATCCTGAGCCTCCTTCTTAACCAGGGTTCATTGTCTTATGATACATTGCTTGGTATTGATAACGAGGTCGATGATGTGTTAATAAGCCTCCTGTCCGAATAAATGAATAAAGATATTATGAAACTGAGAATAACTATATTAATAATACTGACCCTGCTGCTGGGCTTCGTCATAGGAATGCTTACATCTGCCCAGCTCAGGCATAGTAGGATGAGGCCGGTACGTGTATATGCTTCCGAGCATTATTTCAGGGAACAGCTATATAAGGTTTTCGAACCCGACTCCGTGCAAAAGGTCCAACTGGATGCTATAATCAAAAAGTATGGTGAGTCTATAAAAGACCTGAATACCGTTTTCAGGGAGGATTTTGAATCACTGATGGATAAACAATGGAACGAGATAAAACCTGTGCTTAACAAAGAACAGATAGATAAAATTGAAGAATTTGACCGTAAACGACGTGAAATAATGAAGGAATTCAGGCAAAGGGGTGATGAGGGGGATCGTGACCATTTCGATAGGGGACATGGCCAGAGAAGAAGGCCGCCAAGGTTTGTTGACAGCCTGCCTAATCCTCAAGATCGAAAAACAGATAGTCTGTAATTAGTGGAAGATCGTCAGGGTCTATATTGTTAGCTATCAGTATATCAGCATCATCATTGAAGATATCAAGAAAATCACTTTTATCCATCTTCCCGACAATAATACTCTTACGGTAATACTCAAGGGCACTTATACGGTCACCCATACATAATGCAAGATGGCCTGCATTTATGTAATCATTACCGGTCATCTTACCCGTACTGATCTTATCAAAATACTTCTTCGACTGGTCATATTTCCCCTGCACAAAATAACACCAGGCTATGGGCTTCAGTATTGTTTTATTTTCCAGGTCATTGTATTCAACTTTGAAGTAGTATTTTAGTGCCGAGTCATAATCTTTCATGTCCAGGTAACAGTGACCTACCATGGCTATTGTGTGCATATTGCCAGGATCCATTTTCTCGGCTTCAAGGTAATTCTTAAGGGCTGCTTTGTGATTACCAAGCCGCCTGTTGCAGAAGCCAATCTTCTTTAGTGTCCATATCTTCCTGTCGAGTATTTCAGCCCTGCTGTACATCTCAAGGGCCTTATCATATTCTGCAACCTGCTGGTGGCAATAACCGGCTTTCTCGTAGAGCTGTGCCTCATCGGGATTATTATCTATCATTTCCCTGTATAAATCCAATGCTTCATTATAGAAATCCTTGCCGAAATAATAATCTGCAAAAGCGGATATCGATTCGCTGTCTTTCAATAACATACTGAATAAAGTGGTCCTGTGGAAATTGTGAGTACTTCTGAAAACATCATCAAATTCCTTTTTGTAAGGCGATAACTTGAAAAACCTGTACAGGTCCTGGAGATATTGAGTTACATTGGTCTTGAACTCTTTTGTTGGGTCAAGGTCAATCTCCTCATCCTTCATCTGTTCCAGACCTTCAAGCTCCATCCTGAAAACTTTTAACATCATCTCCTTCTGGCTGGCGGGCAGGTGCTGCAGATTGAGTACAAGACTGAACTTGTCTGAATTGCATATAAATGGTGTTTTATATAGTGCTTCTGCCAGCTCGTTGGTACCCGTACCCAATACTTCATCCCTGAACAATACATCAATTGCTTCATGATCGGGATAGAAAGGCATGAACCAGTTTGAGATTGTACGAAAAAAATCAAAGTTCTTAAGGTTGGCGAAAGCCGACATATATACGTCGGCACCTTCCATCTGGAGCTTTGAGAACTCTTCCATAGTCTTGTACAGATCTTCCGATTCCTTGAACATGTCCGACCAGTCAGGATTCTTACCTTCCATCAGGTCTTCAGGTAGAAGGTTGTCAAGGTCAAGCTTGTCTTCAATCTTAGGCCTTAACTCGGCCACGCGGGGCAGTATTTCTTCATGAAGCTTTTTACTGATCTGTTCTGTCTCTCCTGACCTGATAATCTGGAGAATTGTAATCTTCAAATGCTCCCTGAAATTACTGTCATTTGATAATTCCCCGAGGAGCTTCTCTATTTTGGGATATATATGTATCCTGTCGTCATAATAATATAACACAAGGAGTAAGCCGGCCATTGCCCTCTCACTTACCTGTTCAGTCTTGTCCCTGTAGAGTGATGCGAGCATATGTATTTTTTCTGGTTCCCAGAACCTGAGTGTGCTGAGAGTGACGGCACTGACAAAAATACTCTGCTCATGCCATTCAAACGTATCCCTGTTCATAATAAGTTTGATCAGGTCCATTTCCGCCTCACCATAATTATCAGTAAGCCAAAGATGGTTAAAGATATTGTTCACAAGGGTCCTGTGCTTCCTGGCATGTTCAGATTCAGGATCAAGTGATACTGCACCAGCCTGGTTAAGCCATTCATCAAGCTCTTCTTTGAACGCCAGGTCATCTACTGTTTCAATAATACTCTTCCCGGCAAGGTTCTGTTCCCTTAAGGTGTTTTCTTTAAGCCAGTATGTATGCCAGCCCGAGTATCTGGCCAGTATTTCCTGCTTTACATTATCTGCCAGCTCCAGCAAGGATTGAAGCATGCGTGTTAATACCTTATGACGCTCTGGATCATGAACACCTTCAATGGTATATTTAACCATGTTTTTGTAGGTATTCTCAATATTCTCAAGCTGCTGCCTGTGATCTCCGTTTTGTGAAATATCAATAAGCTCTTTTATGATATTGATACTCTGCCTTACCTGTTTGCCTGCTATAAGTTCGGTTATACGGTTATGTTTCTTAATAAGTTTGTTTGTATCCATAAGATGTTCTGTCATGTACCGGTTTCTCTATCCTCAATAATCAGGCCGAATGACAGTTTGTCATGAATATTACCTTAGCGATTTAAATTCCGACCCCTCCTTCCATTGTGGCCAGATATTTGAGTTAGCAAGCCTGAAGCCCAGCTCAAAAGCAAGCTGTGCATCTTCCCTTATACCATTAAAATTCCATGTTTCAGGTTCATAATTATCAGCTGGCCTGTGGTAACGATTGTTTATGTAGTCCTGTTCCTGCATTGATGCCCATTCTTTACCATGTTCTCTTGAATCACAATTTCCGCGTGCATAGAGTGAGGGTACACCTTTTTTTGCAAATGCAAAATGATCGGACCTGAAGTACATTCCCGTATGTGCATTTGGATCGGGTAGCAGGTATCTGTCCTGTTTAGCTGCCATTTCTTCCAGCATATCATCAAGATCCGACTGCCCGTAGCCTGTAATCATGACATCTTTCATCCTGCCAATAGGTAATACAAGGTCATTATTTATACATGCAACTGTCTTGTCCATATCAAAAACAGGGTGTTCAGTATAGTATAATGACCCAAGCAGACCCTGCTCCTCAGAAGTAGGGAAGAAAAGCATTACTGAGCGGTCAGGTTTTTCATTACAGTTCATGAAAGCCCGCCCTATTTCAAATACCATTGCCATGGTTGTACCATTATCAACTGCACCATTATAGATTGAATCACCTTTTTCTTTCTCTCCCACTCCAAAATGATCCCAGTGTCCTGAATAGATAATTGCTTCATCAGGTGATTCTTTTCCTTTCAATATACCTGCAACGTTTTTTGATTTATTTGCTGAAAATGAGTTATTAATTGTGAGACTTATGACTGAATTCATATCAAATCCCCTGAATCCCGGTTTACAGGCTTCCATCCTCAGTTTGTTCACATCATAACCTATATCCTTGAATACAGCTTCTGCTGCCCCGGCGCTGAGCCATCCGGTAAACATACACCTGTCAGTATTATTATTCCCTGCTTGCAGGTAAAGATTTGGTGTTATGGAACTTTTTCTTGGTATATCATAGGGATATCCGGCTCCTTCAGTTTCATGTATTATGAGTATACCGGTTGCACCCATCCTTGCTGCCTGTTCATATTTGTATGTCCACCTCCCGTAATAGGTCATCTCCCTTCCTTTGAAAAGCTCATTGTTGCCTGTGTAAAGACCGGGATCATTAACAAAAACAACAATGGTTTTTCCATTTACATCAAGTCCGCTGAAATCATACCATTCATATTCGGGTGCAGTTATTCCAAACCCGGCAAAAACCAGTTCAGAATTTTCAATTTCAATTTTTTCCTCAATCCTGGGGCTGATTACCGCAAGGTCATCGGGCACCAATAGTTTATGTTTATTTTTACCTGTGTTAATAATGACAGGGTTATTTACTTCAGAGCTTATTTCAATCATGGGAACATCCTGGTAATAGCTGTCGCCAAATGCCGGTTCAAAACCCAGCTTAATAAGTTCATTCCTGAGGTATTCAACTGTAAGGTCTTCCCCTTTGGTGAAGGGGGCCCTTCCCATGAATTCGTCCGATCCGAGTGTGCTTACATGCCTCCTCATTTCATCTGTACTGATGCCATTATAGGCTTTCCTGAAGCCAGTATCCTGTGAGCATGAAAGGAGCAGTAATAAACTAAATAAGATTGTTATCCTTTGCATAGTGTGATTTTTAATATGATACGGGAATAAGCTTAATGATATTTATTATAGTATTCACTGAATTGACCATAGATCTGACGGGGATGAACTCATATCTTCCATGGTAGTTATGTCCTCCTGTAAATATATTAGGGCAGGGCAGGCCCATATATGATAATCTCGCCCCGTCTGTTCCTCCCCTTATTGGCCGCACCAGGGGATTAACACCTGCCTGTTTCATTGCTTTCTCAGCCAGTTCGACAATATGATAATGATCGGCTATTTTCTCCCTCATATTATAGTACTGGTCTTTTATGCTCAGCTTAATCCGGTTCTTGTCATATTTCTTGTTCATAAAGCCTGCAATATTCCTCACCAGTGTTTTCTTTTCCTCGAATTTCTTCCTGTCATGATCTCTAATAAGGTACCTTATTCGCGATTTTTCAACATTACCTTCAATATCGATCAGGTGAAAAAATCCTTCGTAGGCTTCAGTGTGTTCCGGTCGTTCATGCGGCGGTAGCATTGAATTAAATTCATATGCAAGATGAATTGAGTTTATCATCTGGTCTTTGGCAGTACCAGGATGGACATTTCTTCCTTTTATCTCGATTACAGCCATAGCAGCATTAAAATTTTCATATTCCAGTTCCCCTTCTTCTCCTCCATCAACCGTATATGCAAAGTCTGCCCCAAAAGCTTCCACGTCAAATTTATCCGCTCCCCTTCCAATTTCTTCATCAGGGGTGAATCCAATTCTAATTTTGCCATGTTCAATGCCGGGATTATCAATAAGATATTCAACAGCTGTCAGTATTTCTGCTATACCGGCCTTATCATCTGCACCAAGGAGGGTAGTGCCATCTGTTGTAATAAGGTCAAGACCTACGTATTTCTTAAGCCCGGGGAAGTCGATCGGGCTGAGGATAATATTTTTTTTCTTATTCAGAATGATATCCTTTCCATCATAATTCTTTACTATTTTCGGATCAACATTTTTGCCGCTCATATCCGGGCTTGTATCCATATGGGCTATAAGACCCAATACGGGTAGTTGCCTTTGCGAATTAGATGGCAGGGTTGCCATCAGGTATCCGTTATCATCCATGCTTACCTCCTCCAATTCCATTTCTTCCATCTCTTCCTTCAGCACTTTTGCCAGGTCCAGTTGTTTATTGGTGCTAGGACATCTCTTTGAATCTTCGTCTGATTGTGTATCTGTCCTGGCATATCCAATAAATCTTTCAACAACTTTTTCCATTTTTATCTGAATAAAATATTTCCCAGCAATATCCTGCCGCTTTTCCAGTATGCCCTGTAGTATGGTGAATCAGTAATATATATTACTTCACCCCGGCCTATGCTTTCACTGGCAACGGCGATAGTATTCTTCACTTCTTCCCGGAATTTCTTTCCTGCAAATCCTGATACCGGTTCACTGTTGAGGATATAGGCTATATTATTACCTTTAGCCAGGAAAGGATAATGATCAGATGATGTTCTCATCATAAACCATTCCTTGCCCAGTCCGAAAGCATAGGGATGGGTGTCATCCAGTCCTATCCTGTATATGCTTCCTGCAGATCTTTCATTCAGCCTTTCCCTTCTCTGGTTCTCGTACTTCTTCAGGTGGGTGGTATCGCTGGTGGCTATTTTCTTTTCCTCTTTCTCCTTTTCTTTCTTTCTTGCCTCAATGGCCTTATACAGGTTTGTTGATTCTTCGTCTGCAAAAAGCTTAATGGCATCCCCGAACAATACAAGACGTCCGCCCTGTTTTACAAAGTCTGTTAGTTTTTCTTTTTGCTTTGAGTATGATCCAGAGGGCAGTATTACAACATCATATTCAGCAAGGTCTACCGAATTGATGTAATCAAGTCCGATTATCGTATAAGGGTATTCTATTTCTCTTTCAAGAAAGTACCAAAGTTCACCAAATCCTCCCGTTGATACTCCTTCACCTCCTATAAGTGCTATATCGGGTTTATATTTCAGGCTGGCATAATTGGATCCGAGATCCTTTCCTTTCTGCACCAGGCCAGTTGAGACGGGATATAGTTTAACACCAGAATTATTTGCTGATTCAATTACCTTACTGTCAAAATCACCATTTATATTCATGTTATCACCCCTGGCAATAATAAGGCTGCCTCTTTTAAAATCATTATCACTTATCGAGAATGGTTTCAGCATACTTCTTACCCTGATTTTGTTTTTCAGCAGGGCAGTCATAAATTTAGTTTCATTAAAGCCTTGATGATCAGCTATATATGCATAAGGTTTGTTTTTCGGCACCTCGTTTTTCACTGTTGCCTGTTTCAGTTCCAGTTTTGATGCGGGGATTCTGTCTTTCACAGCGTAGGCTTCAAGGTTATAGACATAGGGTAGTGCCCATGCTGTAAGGTCATAGCTCAATGAATCAATATATTTTGAATCGGGTTCAAATAATACTTTCACGAGATGCGATTGTGGCTGCCTGGCACTTACCAGTATATCCCCTTCAGATATTTTTACTTCACCCTCCTTGTTTGACAGGTAATCAAAGGCTTTATAGGTCTTTCCACTGTTTGAGGCAAGGCTGTATTTTACCTGGTTCTTATCAAGCAATTTCAAAAGATCGGCAATAGCTGATTTATCATTATCACCTTTTATTATTACCGATTCATATTCAAAAACTGGTTTATCGAGGCCTGACCTGAAGAAATCGTTGAATTGAGTTATGAGCTTTTCCCTGTTTTCATAGCTTACCTTAATGGTGCCCATTGAAGCCAGGAAATGGCCTTCTATCCGGTCAGCCAGAGTGAGCGTATCGCCGGATTCATTATCAAGTGCCAGTCCGGCATAACCTCCACCTCCCTGCTCATAGGTAAATCCCATAGCTCCATTGAACAGCGGCCAGGTGTCGCCAAAGCTGGGACAGAAAAGGTCAAAACTTTCCTTGGTAAAATAGAGCTTGTATTCTTTATCAAACAGTTCAGCATTGGTTTTCCCTGTCAGTTCATTAAATTCATGTTGCCATGGGGTGATTGCAGCATGCCATGGATCAGCTCCGGGGGCAAAAAAGAATGTCGATCCTGCGCCCATTTCATGAAAATCGGCATGAACATGTGGCATATATTTATTATATAGTCTTATGCGTTGCTCTGTTTCTGCCTGTGTCTGCCATACCCAGTCGCGGTTCAGGTCAAAAAGGTAATGGTTCAGCCTTGCACTTGGCCAACCCTCGTGATGCTGCCAGTCATCAGGATTGGGATTGGGCTTAATCGATTGTGACCTTTTGTACCTGTTTGCATACAGATCCCTGCCATCAGGATTCTGGCACGGGTCGATGATTATAACACACTCTTTAAGCCAGTCACTGACACCTTCATATGATCTGCTGACAAGGGTATACAGGGTTTTCAGGGCTGCTTCCATACCCACCGATTCATTACCATGAACATTATAGCTCAGCCAGACCAGTGGCATTTGTTTGCCTCCTTCTTCACCATCGAGGAAACCGGTATTAATCAGGTTGGATTTTCTTATCTGTTCCAGGTCAGCAAGGTTTTCAGGAGAGGAAACAAATACAACTCCCAGTTCCCTTCCTTCATATGTTTTTCCATATGAGATATAACTGACATAATCGGAATTGTCTGCAACATATTTGAAATAATCAACAGCCTGGTGATGCAGAGTGAACTCCATACCGGGTTCGTGCCCCAGGAATTCCGCATGTGACTTAATATCCTGAGCCTGAATATTTAACACTAATATTAACAACGCTGATAACAGGTTAATCTTCTTCATTTCTAACAGTTTAATTTAATGTGAATAAATATACTGTATAATTGCTTACCAACATTCCTGTGGTGCATGTTATTTAATATCTCGTTAAAGTGGTTTAAATGGTTATGTGGTTTAACAGCTTGATATGCTCATTTACATTTTGCCATTCATTGAAATCAGAGTATTTTTATAAGGTAAGATTTAACGCGATCACGATAATAAATTAATTGAGATTATGAAGACCTATTTGGAATGTTTTCCCTGTTTCGTGGACCAGGCATTGAGGGCAGGGCGTTTGGTGACAGATGACGAAAAGCAAATAAAAGAACTGATTGATTACGTTGGGGAATCATTCAAGGACATATCACTTGAAAGTTCTCCTCCTGAAACAGGGGAATACATATATGGTAAAATAAGGGAAATGACAGGCATCGATGATCCATATAAGGAAATTAAAAAATCAAATATAAAGGAAGCATTATCACTTTACCCTGATCTGAAAGGAATACTGGATAATTCGAAAGACAGGCTTCTGACAGCTATCAGACTGGCAATTGCCGGAAATATAATTGATTTCGCTTTCGGTAAACAGTTTGACCTGAAACAGAATATAGAAAAAATACTGAAGCAAGAATTTGCAATCTTTCACTATAAAGAATTCAGAAAAAGTCTGGATAATGCTTCATCTATACTTTACATAGGGGATAATGCAGGGGAATCGGTTTTTGACAGACTTTTAATAGAAGAATTGGGTAAACCGGTGACATATGTCGTAAGGGGTATACCGGTTATAAATGATGTTACAATGCAAGATGCTGTTGATTCAGGCCTTGACCGGGTAGCGGAGTTAATCTCTTCAGGTTCAACAGCTCCTGGTGCAGTATTACGATTATGCAATGATGAATTTATTGAAAGATTTAAGAAAGCCGAAATGATCATCAGCAAAGGACAGGGCAACTATGAAGCTTTATCAAATGTGAAAAATACTGTTTTCTTTTTGTTAAAAGCTAAATGCAAAATGATATCAAAAGACCTTGGTGTTAATAAAAATGATATAGTCTTTTATTCCGTAAATGCAGGTAATCAGTCTTAACCCCTTTGCGGCCCGACTGAAATGAGATAAAATTTAATACCTTGTAATAATGAATAAGTATACCATATGTTAAAGTGACACATAGTTTGAAATATTGATAATTAAAGTAAAAACCAGTCGTATGAAGTACCTCAGAAATTTATTATTCAGTTTATTCCTGTTTTCAGCATTCTTTAATGTAGCAGGACAGTCTGTAACTCTTGAAGATCTTGAAGAGATCGCAACAATTGAGCAAAAGGTGATGATGCCAATGCGTGACGGCGTAAGGTTGTCCACCGATATTTACAGGCCTAAAACAGACAAACCTGTGCCTGTTATTTTCGTGAGGACGCCATACAATTTCAATGCCTACAGGGATGGTGTGCCAAATGCAAGGGTTTATGCCAGTGCCTATGCAGCTGTTTCGAGGGGTTATGCCTATGTAGTCCAGAATGAGAGAGGCAGGTATTTCTCCGAGGGTGATTGGGACATACTTGGTGTGCCTCTGACGGATGGATACGATGCTTTCAACTGGATGGCTAACCAGGAATGGTGTAATGGCAGGATAGGAACCCAGGGATGTTCATCCACTGCCGAATGGCAGATGGCTGTGGCAGCCCTTGACCATCCTTCGCACGCAGCTATGGTGCCTATGGGTTTTGGCGCAGGCGTAGGACGAATTGGTGAATACTACGAACAGGGTAACTGGTACAGGGGTGGAGCACTGCAACTGTTGTTTTCAAACTGGCTGTATGGGACCCAGCATGATATTTACAGACCAAGGCCACCGGCAGGGATGAAACAGGAAGATCTTTTAAGAATACAGCGGTTTTATGATCTGGATCCTGAGATGCCGGAGGTAGACTGGTCGAAAGCATTCTGGCACCTACCTCTAATTGATCTTTTCAATTACCTTGGAGCATCAGAGAATATATGGAAAGAAATGATGACACGAAAACCGGATGATGATAATTGGTATGAAGGGGGACTATATCATGACAATATGCCTTTTGGTGTTCCGGGATTCTGGTTCATTTCATGGTATGACATTGCCACGAGCCCGAATATTGCTATGGTAAATCATATACGTGATAATATTGATGACAGAGAAGTAGCAGATAACCAGTACATGGTAATATCACCTTCGCAGCATTGCGGATTCTGGCGCGATTCAGAAGATATGGTTATTGGAGAAAGATATATAGGGGATGCCAGGATGAACTATGACAGCCTCATTTACGGCTGGTTCGATTACTGGCTTAAAGGATTGGATAATGAATTTACTGAAGACCTTCCCTATGTACAATATTATACTATGGGACTTAATAAGTGGCAGACGGCAGATAACTGGCCACCTGATAATGCAGAAATGGTTAATTACTATCTAAATAGTGATGGAAGTGCCAACAGCCTGAATGGTGACGGAACCTTAAGAACAGAAGCTCCGGGTAAAGCCGATCATCCTGATACCTATGTGTATGATCCTTATAATCCCGTTACGTCGTACGGTGGGAATTTTTGTTGCTACGGTAATGCTATTGAAGTTGGATCTTTTGATCAGAGAGCAATGGAAATGAGGAATGATATCCTTGTTTACACATCTGATGTCGTTGAAGAAGGAATAGAGGTAAGTGGTTTTATTGAAACAGTCCTGTATGTTTCGTCTGATGCTAAAGATACTGACTTCACTATTAAACTTATTGATGTATACCCCGACGGACGAGCCTTTAACCTGGACGAAACAATTCAAAGAGCAAGATACAGGGAAGGTTATGACAGGGAAGTTTTTATGGAACCGGGAAATGTATATAAAATAGAACTTACACCTATGTGTACTAGTAATTATTTTGAGAGAGGGCACAGGATACGTATTGAAGTGGCGAGCAGTAATTTTCCGCGATTTGACAGGAACCTGAATACCGGGGGTAATAATTATGCTGAATCTGAAGGAATAGTGGCTACCAATTCAATACATCATTCGGGAGATTATCCTTCAGTTATCAGACTTCCGGTTGTAAAGAAATAAATAAGACAGACCTTGGGATCGGAAACTGTGCTCATTGCTGCAGGAGAAGCAAATAAATAATTAATATGAAAAAACGTATTTGTCAACTGTTTCTTTGCATTATTCTATCATCATTTTGTGGGTTAGAGGCCCAGGTATACGGGTCAACCTGGGCATCTCTCGACAGTCGACCTATACCGGAGTGGTTCCAGGAGGCGAAATTCGGGATATTTATTCACTGGGGAGTATATTCTGTGCCATCCTGGCGCAAGCTTGAATCAGAGAAATATGCTTCTTATGCAGAGTGGTATTATGCCAGGGTTATGGAAAATGATGAGAATGGAGGAAGGGAATTCCATGAGAAAAACTATGGGACGGACTTCGATTACCATGACTTTGGCCCTATGTTCAGGGCAGAACTATGGGATCCGGCCTTCTGGGCTGAAACATTCAGGAAGGCAGGAGCCAGGTATATCATGCTTACTTCAAAGCATCATGATGGTTATTGCCTGTGGCCCACAAAAGTTGAACATAAAGAGCAGTGGAACAGTATGAATGTTGGTCCCGGGAGAGACCTTGTTGGTGAACTGTCTGAAGCTGTGCGGGCTGAAGGTCTTAGAATGGGATTTTATTACTCCATTCCAGATTGGGAATCAGTGCCACGCACTGGTGATAAGTACCAGGTAAATATGAAATATGTGGAGAAATACGGTGTTGACCTGCATACCTATGTTAATGATATTTGTAATCCACAACTCAGGGAATTGGTAAATGAATATAAGCCAAGCCTGATCTTTGCAGATGCCGGGGAATGGAGATTCGATGATGAATTCTGGGGCACCAAAGAATTCCTTGCATGGTTATATAATGAATCCCCGGTAAAAGATGAGGTTGTGGTTAACGACAGGTTCTGTAAGGGCATGCCCGGCAATCATGGCGATTATTTTTCAAGTGAATATGCTGATGCTGAAATAATGGATCATCCCTGGGAAGAGAGCCGCGGAATAGGAGGATCGTATGGGTATAACAGGGCTGAGAATCTTAATGATTACCAGACATCTGAAGAACTTATTGAAGAATTAATAGATATAGTCAGCAGGGGTGGAAACTTATTACTTAATGTGGGACCAACAGCCGACGGCCGCATTCCTGTAATACAACAACAGAGACTTGCAGATATAGGTGAATGGCTGGCAGTAAACGGTGAGGCGATTTATGGAACAGAAAAGGCTGAGGTTCCTCCTCCGCTGGCGCGGTACTCCAGGACCGTGCTCAGCGATGGAGGACAGAGTAAGGCTGAGGCTAAGGATGTTTTTTTTACCGCCAGAGACAGTAGCATCTATGCAATTTGCACCCACTATCCCGAGGGAGAAATTATCATAGAAGGATTACCGAATACCGAAGGAATAGAAATTAGCATGCTGGGGTATGGCAAAGAAATTGACTGGAGAATTGAAGACGGTAAATGCATCATTTCAACACCCCTTATGTACCCATCAGAAATGCCCTGTGAACATGCGTGGGTGTATAAGATTAAAAATTGTATGGACTAAATAAACTTATGTAGGGGATACGGTGCTGGAAAGTGGCCATAAAAAGAAAGTCATATTAAGAAAGAATAGGGATGATATTTATATTTTCGAATCTGAAAAAAATCATCTGTATGTTATTGAATTGGTCAACTAATAGATTTATTATGAAGTGTTTAAAAAATATCATTGTGTTTATTCTCCTATTGATGAGCATTGCTGTATATCTAAGGGCACAGAATACAGATATTTATTCTAGACCTGTCCAGGTCGAAAGGAGTCATGACTATGATGTCCTTCACTACCGGGCTGAGTTTTCATTTGATATAGAAGAAAAACAGTTATTGGGTTCAAATAGAATGACTATTAAGTCTCTAAGAAATGATTTCGACAGATGCCTTCTTGATGCGGGGAATAATATTACTATAAATGCAATAAAGGATGAGTGTGGAAATTCCCTTGAATTCAGTCATATGGAAGATAAGCTCATGATATTGTTACAGAAAAAATACAAATATAACGACACAACAAGTTTCATCATAGAATATTTGGCTTCTGATCCTGAAAATGATCAGAAGATCTTTTACGACGCATCTGAGAGCTACCCTGCAATGATATGGGGACCTAATTTCCCGAACAGGGTGAGGAACTGGATGCCCTGTTATGATTTCCCGAATGATAAAGTTACCCATGAAATGATAATACATGCACCGGAGGGATTTAAGGCTGTATCGAATGGTGCACTTATTGGAGTTACACCTGAAGACTCGGGTGGATCAGTATGGCATTGGAAACAGGATCTGCCTCATTCCACCTACCTTTTTGTACTGGCCGTGGCTCCCTATGTGGTTTACGAAGATGCCCTGGGTGATCTGCCGGTTAATTACTGGATATTTCCACATGATTCAGCCTCAGCACTTACTGCATTTGGTCGAACACCTGAAATAATAGAGTTTTTCAACAAATTATTCGATTTTGAATATCCCTGGGCCAAATGTGACCAGGTGATGATACAGCCAATGGGTGGGGCTGCAGAATCAACAACAGCAACACTTTATTCAAATGGGCTAATCGGGAACCTGGATGAAAAGGGACTTAAAGACTATTCTTTCGACAGGATAATAGCTCATGAAACAGCCCACCATTGGTGGGGTGACCTTATTACCCTTAGAACATGGTCACAAACATGGCTTAATGAAAGTTTTGGAACATACTGTGATTATATCTGGACCAATAGAACAAAGGGGGAAGATGAAGGCATAGTTGATCTTGAGGGAAAGAAGAATGCTTACCTGAATGAAGCAAATTCAAAATATATACGTCCCATTGTCTTTAACCGCTATGAAGAAGCATTACCCGGCCAGAATTTTGACCGGCATACCTACCAGAAAGGAGCACTCATGCTTCACCTCCTGAGATCAATTCTTGGAGATGACCTGTTTTTCAGGACAATACATTATTTTCTTCATAAACATGCATTTGAACCTGTGGATACTTATGACTTCATGAAAGCTGTTAAAGAAGCTACGGGTCAGAACATGGACTGGTTCTTTGAGCAATTTTTTTTCAGACCGGGACATCCTGTATTTGAGGTCAGTAAGACATGGGATAGTTCAGAAAACATATTGAGAATGAAAATATCCCAGGTACAGGATACACTGCATGGTGTGCCATATGCTTTCCGTATACCAATAAAAATCGGATTTTATACGCTGGATGGAAAAACCGTTAAACAGCTATGGATTGATGAAAGGGAAGAATTATTTGAATTTTCTCTTAATGAAGAGCCAAAAATGGTAAAATTTGATGACGATGGATTATTGCTGAAGGAATTGTCATACAATCAAACAACAGAAGAATTATTATTCAGTCTCAGGAATGATGATATAATAGGAAGGGCTGAAGCTGCAGTTGAACTTTCTGAAGCTGACTTGACTGAGCAGGTAAAAAATACATTGGTAACAGCAGCTCAGAATGATTCATCATGGTATGTCAGAAGAGCAGCCCTTGAAACTTTAGGGGCTTCCGCTTATGAGAAATTAAGTTCACTATGCAAAAAGATGGTACTTGATACGAACTCACAGGTAAGGGCATCAGCTATCAGGATATTGGGTGATACAGGAGATAATAAACTGGTAAGATTTTTCATGAAAAGGTTTGAGGAAGATGAAAGTTACATGGTGCAGGCAGAATGTATAATATCAATCGGTAAATGTGGCTCAAAGAAAGATATTGAGTTTGTACAAAAAGCTAGTTTAGTGAACTCTACAAGAAATGTAATCTCCAATGCTGCAAGTCATGCTCTGGATGAACTAGAAGAAAAATGATTATGAGCATTGGAATTTCCTGTTTGTTAGACTTCATATTAAGTTGGACAAAATAAATGTATAAACTTAGTGGTGATTTTATTATTTTTTAATCGTTAAAATGAATTGATAAATAAATATTTATAATAATAGGGCAATGAAAAGAATTTTAACCTTAGCCTTCCTTGCCCGCCGAAGCCCCGAGTTTTTCGGGGCGAAAGTGGGAGCTTTCTTACTGATTCTCTTTCTTTGTGGTTGCACTCATGAATCCAAAAACCATCCCAATGTGATATTCATTTCCTTCGATGACCTTCGCCCTGAGCTTGGTTGCTACGGTAACGAAGAAATAAAAACACCCAATCTTGATAAGTTTGCCGATGCAGGTATGGTTTTTCTCAATACCTATTGCCAGGTAGCAGTTTGCCAGCCTTCACGGGCAAGTTATATGACAGGATTAAGACCCGATTCAGTTGGTTCATGGCACCTGGGAGACCATCACAGAGGCATTCATCCTGATATCGTAACAATGCCACAGTATTTTCATCAATACGGTTACTATACTGTATCAATAGGTAAGATTTTCCATAATTTTGTTTATGATTCAATATCCTGGGATGAGCCCGATCTAAGGCCGGAGGAATACAAAACCCCGGATAAGATCAACAGGGATGCTGAATCATTTCATTATGATGATGAGATTACTGAAAAGCAACTGGAAATCAGGGCGGAGCGTAAACGCAACAACATGGGCATAAAGCTTTATGCTGATGGATGGGGTTATGGTAAATCAGTCGAAGCTCCTGATCTCCCGGATGTGGTTTTATATGATGGAGCACAAACTGAGCTTGCGATAAAGACAATAGAACGACTAAAGGATATGGAAAAACCATTCTACCTCGCCCTGGGTTATTTCAGACCTCACCTGCCCTTTGTTGCCCCAAAGAAATACTGGGATATATATAATGCTGACAGTATTACACCGGCTCCTAATCCATTCCTTCCTGTAGATGCTCCGGGCTTTGCTATGAACTCAACTTATGAACTTGGAGCATGTTATGATATCGTCGAATATCAGAGGCATCCTGCCCTGGGTCCTTTACCTGATACTGTACAGAAAATGCTCAAGCATGGGTATTATGCCTCGGTAAGCTATGCAGATGCATGTTTTGGGAGATTAATAGATGCACTTGATGAAATGGATCTTATGAATAACACTGTAATAGCACTGGTAGGTGATCATGGATGGAAACTGGGAGAGCATGGCAGCTGGTGCAAACAGACAAATTATGAGAATGATACCAGGGTCCCAATGATCATTTATGCACCTGGTATTGATGGAGTCGGGAAGAGGACAGAAAGACTCACTGAACTGGTGGATATCTTTCCTACACTTTGCGAACTCTCAGGTATAAAGGTTGCTGATTACCTGCAGGGAACTAGTGTGGTACCTTTGCTAAACGAACCTGACAGGGAGTGGAAATCTGCTATTTTCAGCCAGTTTCACAGGCGGCCCAGGGTTGCTATCGATAGCCAGAGGTATATGGGATACGGGATGAGAACCCAAAAATACCATTATATCGAATGGTATCACTGGGATGATGAAATGAATATTCCTCTTGATTCTGTAACATGCGAACTTTATAACCATTCCATTGACCCGGAAGAGAACTATAACATAGCAGCTAAAGAAGAAAACACAGATCTGATCAAACAACTAAGCAGGCAGCTAAAGGCCGGATGGAAAGCTGCCAGACCTCCTGCTGGAAGGTAAAAGAAAAAGGGCGCAAAATTTTGCGCCCCTGCTTTATAAACTTTATCAACATTATAAACCTTATCAACATCTTTCTCCTCTTATAACTCATTTGCCTCAGGCCTTCGGCCTTCAGCGAGCTCGTAGCACTCGCATGCTATCGAATACTCGTACTACTCGGTTCTCATAACTCATCTCTCATCTTTCACCGCTTGATCATACGCTTCCCTGCCTCCCAATACCGGCAATTTCAGTATCGTTCCGTCGAGATCCAGCATAAGCTCTGTCCCAGGTTCAGGCCATAATGTAAAGTCGCGGTCGCTTGAAAAGATCATCAGCCCGATTTGTTGCCCTGCAGGTATTATCTGGTCATCGGGCTGCAGTTCAAAACTCATTTCATAAAATTTACCAGGAACAAGGGGCTCACTTTCTCTCAGTGAACGATAATTCTGAAGGTCAGCCCATCCGCGGGTGATAAGATTATCAGTTATTTTAGCATTCCTTCTTTCAGTCCATGGCAGTGAGACGAGCCAGACCGACAGGTTAACAGCAGGTTTACTGCTTGCTGCACTTATATTTATTTCAGCCACACCCGAAATATGCAGATCTTCCTTCAGTACCGGGCTTAAATAAATAAGCCGGTGGTTTGTAAATTCGGCACGGGCCAGTGCTGAACCGTCAAATGACACATTGTCAACAAGGGTTTCTTTTCCCTGACCGGTGGCAGGCTCGGTAAGCAGTTCGCCCCTGCCGGGGGCTCCTGCTTTCAGGAATAATTTAACTGCTGAAGCATCCGGATTTGGATAATCAGCATAAGGTGTTGGTTCCGTTCTTTCATCATTCTCACGCACAATCCATGCCCTGGCATCATTTTCCACATCGTTTTCAATACCAAACAGGTAACGGGTAAACCACCTGTTCATCATTCTCATTGGAGGTTCTCCACCATGTCCCCCCTGGTGGTAAAATATCTGCAGGGGCACATCCTTCTCTTTTAATGCTTTAATAATACGGTAACTATGATCGGGAACAACGTTCCAGTCGTTAAAGGCATGAGACATCAGCACGGCAGCTTTCAGGGGACCAAGGTCATTAATGTAGTCCCGTCCTGCCCAGAAATCATTATAATCACCTGTAACACGGTCAAAGCCTTCAGCCATTTCACCATCCCTGATATTACAGTCGCACCATTCGTTCCTTTCAGGATTGCCACTGTGAATAAAATCGTAGAGATAATCAATATCCTCACCCAGCCAGCCACCCGGGTGGCGAATAAGGCCGTTTGACCTGTAATAATGGTAATATGAAGTGTTAGGTGCAACAGGAATTATCGCCTCAAGCCCGTCAACCCCTGTTGTAGCTGCTGCCAGTGGTAGGGTACCATTATAAGAAGTGCCTGTCATACCAACTTTACCGGTAGTCCAGTACGCTTCCACTTCTTCATTGCCATCCACCGTGGTGTATCCCTTTGCACGGCCATTGAGCCAGTCAATAACGGCTTTGGGTGCCAGTGATTCATTATCGCCGCCGACTGTAGGACATCCCTGTGACAGTCCTGTGCCAGGTGATGAAGAATGTACCACAATAAATCCTCTCGGAACCCATTCTTCCACATGTGAATTGGATATAACCGGACGCCTTACCCGGGCCTCTATTTCAGGAGCATGTGTGCGTACAGGAGGCTCAGCCTGTAACTCCTGCCTGACATCCCATAAATATTGCCTGCCGTTGGCTGTACCCGCAAAATAAGGACTCGAAACATAAATTACCGGGAGCTTCAGTCCTTCTGTGTCCGTCTGGTACGGGCGGGTGACACCTACATGCATACGGTCAGGCTGGCCGTCACCATCAGAATCAAATTCAGTCTCTACCCAGAGGTCGTGCCTTATCCACTTGTCCTTATCTGATAATTCAGGTATAACCTGGGCCTGGCCATCCACGATAACAGGAACCTTCATTTTGTTATTACTGTTTCTGCTTTTCTCCTGTGATTGCCCGGTTAACGGCAACAGGAACCCTATAATAATCAATGCAGTTAGTGATTTCATCAGTTTTTTCATAATTGAATTTTTGAAACGATTATTGTTATTAATAAGACGCAAAATATTGCGTCGCCACTTCTTGACCGAAAAATACAATTTTACTTTTTACTTTTATCTTTTGTCTTTTGTCGTTCGTCGTTCATACATGAAAAAAACTTCTCAGATTCTTGCCTCTTTTCATCCTGTAATGAATAAAAAACAATACACCGGCAAAAGGTACGAGGGTGGCAGCAGTAATTGCTGACCAGTCAATAAAGATCTTATTTCTGAGAGCGAGGTCACTGAATATATCTATGACAATGCAAAGAGCTGATAATTCAATAAATACAATTGCCAGCACATTAAAGCCTTTCCATCTTAATCTTCTCAGGATAAATAGGAATAATGCAAAAAGGATCCAGAAAGAAATGCTTACCGGCAGCCCTATGTCCACAAACCATCTTACCGGGGGCTTAAGAACGTCAAAGATAATAAGCATAACCAGAGTGGTGACTGACAGTGATATTCCAAGGATTGCTGGCCGTTTTAACAGGAAGGTGAATGAAGTAATAGACAGCCATAGTCCGGTTATTGATGTAACTGCATATAATGACCAGTTAAGTCCTTTTACTATAACCATATCAACAATAATGCAGATAAGATTGGCTGAAAAGGCTATGATAGCCGATAGTTCCCATGCATATACACTTGACTTTTTTTCCGAGAGGTGAAGGATATCACTCGGGTATAATTCACTTTTCTCATTTGAGTATTCTTTTGGCCTTGACTTACATAAAGGACATATTTCCAGTCCTTCATCAAGTATGACCCCGCAGTTGGGGCAGATATTATTTTTCATCCCAGATATTTTTTAAGATCCTGACCTTTAATCCTTTCCCGGCCAGGAATGAAAAGAAATCTTTTTCAAGTTCAGAATTTGCAGTGTTATTTGCAAAGGTTATACATAACCTGTCATTGAAACTCAGAACACCACAGCTGATCCTCAGTTGTTGTACTGGGGGAGGTGGTATCATTGATATGGTTTCGATATATCCGGCTGCCTCTGCCGGCATGTTTGCTATTCCTACATTTGTTAATACTCCTGAATATTTTGTGGCACCATGTTTTCGGAATGCAGCTGACAGTACAAGATCTTTGATGAAAACGGGTGTTGTTCTTACAAAAATGTTTTTCTCGGGCTTGACATTCCTTGCTATTACCTTGCTCAATATTTTTTTGTCTGTCTGGATCTGCATATAATTATGAACATGTTTCAATATTTCTTCAAAAGAGAAATAGCCAAGTCGCAGGTCGAGTTCAGGTAAAACGAATAAAGAAAAATTACGCATGGTCCGGCTTGAATAATTCCGTCGCATATTAACAGGTATTTCAAGCCTTATAATATGTTTATCCTTACTCTTTTCCCCGTTCCATATTGCCTGTAGGCAAAATAGGTATACTGATGCAAGGTATTCAGTAATTGTCACACTGTTTTCCTTTGAAATATTCTTCAGGTCTGTTACCGGTATCTCGGCCTGGATTATTCCAAGGTGATCTTTCCCAACTGTTTCAAATGGTAAATGCCAGGCATTTTCAAGCTTTGGCGGCAGGGGAACATCCTTTTTGAAATACTTATTATATGCATCTTCAGTTTCGGAAGCATCAATATGAGATGCAGGATCGATAATACCTTCCGAATATGGGACGTCAAAACCGCAGTTCCTCAGGTAAGTGACCAGCAGGGTCCTGAAAAATTCAAGTGCACCTCCTCCGTCAGTCAGAACATGCAGAAATTCCACTGATAACATATTTCCCAGTACTACTATCCTGAACAGGGCATAGTCACCTTTTTTTGCGGGGAAAGCCACACAGGGTTTTTTATCTTCAGCTACAATTGAGGGCCTGATATTTTTATCATATTCAAGAAAGTACCAGAAAAAACCTTTATGCAGGCTGGTAAGATAGTAGGGAAAACGTTTACATGTTTCTTCAACTGACCTCTTTAATGCACTAATTCTCACAGGCTCTGATAATACACAACCAATCCGGAATACGGAGCTTAGCGATTTACTTATTACCGGCGGGAAAATCTTGGCTGCGTTATCAAGCGACATCCATCCCCTGTCTTCTAAGTCAGTATGGTAACTACCTTTCATCCTTCTGCAAGTATTCAATGTAAAGGTAACAACTTATTTGTGTTGTTGGGCAGTAAGATTTAGTTAATTAGAAACAAATACTTACTTTTAATTTTTAATAATCTTATTTATAAAAAAAGCTATGAAAAATAAAGTACATTATTTGTTTGTCTTGCCCTTTGTTATCCTGGTGCTTTTAAACGTAGAGGACTCCAGTGCACAACGTTTCAGGGCACCGGGAGGAATCCTGGGATGGGAAGATGATAATCATTACCTTGAAAGAACAACTGATGATGATGGTAACCCTGTTGTAATGAGTGTGCATATCAGGACAGGGAAGAAAAAGGTTTACGATGAGTATGTTAATTACAGGGAAGAGTTTATGAATTCGTTGCCTGAAGGTTTTAGTATGGATTTTGGAGCTGCCATGAGTCCTGATAATCAGTATATAGTACTTAAGAAAGAGAACGACCTGTGGCTGTTCGGGCTTGGAGATAAAGAAGCAAAACAGTTAACGATTGATGATACAGAAGAAAACAATCCACGGTTCTCTCCTGACGGGAAGAAAATCGCCTATACGAAGGGAAGAGAGCTTTATGTGTTTGACCTGGTAACGAATAAGGAAACCAGGCTTTCTTTTGATGCTGCAGAGAAAGTGTATAACGGGTATGCATCCTGGGTTTATATGGAGGAAATACTCGGCAGGGGAAGCCGTTATGCTGCCTTCTGGTGGTCAACCGATAGCAGGAAATTAGCATACCTGCATACAGATGAGACTGAGGTGCCTGAATTCATCATAAACCGTATTGATGAAGAGGATGGAATACACGGTACACAGGAAATAACACCATATCCAAAGCCCGGAGATCCTAATCCGAAGGTGAAAATGGGGATAGTCGATATTACATCTGCAAAAACAGTATGGGTTAAGACTGATGATAATGTTGATCAGTATATTGCATGGCCCGACTGGACACCGGACAGTGAAAAGCTTATGATCCAGGTATTAAACCGCGACCAGGATGATATGAGATTTATCCTCGCCGACATCAACACGGGAGACTTTAAAGAAATATACCGTGAAACACGTGATACATGGATTGATTTCTTTACTGATAACTATATCATGGAGGATGGCTCCGGGTTTATTATACGGAGTTGCAGATCAGACTGGATGAACCTTTATTATTATGACTGGGATGGCAACCTGAAATCGCTGTTAACCGACTTTGACTGGAGAGTAACCGGGATAATCAAGGTTGATGAGGACCAGGAAGCAGTTTACTTTTCAGGGACAGGTGGCGAATCAACGGAGAGTCATTTTTTCAGGGTTAACCTAGACGGTGAGGGGCTGATAAGGTATACCGACATACCCGGATCACATTCGGCTGACATATCACCATCAGGAAAATATCTCATTGATACATGGTCAAATATAACAACTCCCACTACAATGGTTGCCCTCGACAGCAGGGGAAGGAAAGTAAGAGATATAGAATTACCGGGTGAGGCAAATGAGGAAAATAATAACAACCTCAGGTTCGAGCTTGTGCGAATCGAAGCAACAGATGGGTTTATGTTACCTGCAATAATATCATTCCCACAGGATTTTGATGAGTCTGAAAAGTACCCCGTTATTTTCAACATTTACGGGGGACCGGATGCCGGCGGAGTGCGTAACAGATATATGGGTAGCCGGCCCAGCTGGTATGCGGAGAATGGTATAATTACATTTTCCGTTGATCACAGGGCCTCAGGTCACTTTGGAAAGAAAGGACTTGACTACATGCACCGCAGCCTTGGCAAATGGGAAATGCTTGACTATATAGAAGCTGTTAAATGGCTGCGTGAAAAACCCTATGTTGATGCCACAAGAATGGGTATTACAGGCGGTTCTTACGGGGGGTATACAACTGCCATGGCTCTTACATATGGAGCTGATTACTGGACACATGGGATAGCAAAATATTCAGTTAACGACTGGCGGCTGTATGATAATGTATATACAGAGCGATTTATGGATACACCGGAGGACAATCCTGAAGGATACAAGAACGGATCTGTCCTTACCTATACTGATAATCTGAAAGGTGAGCTATATATAGTTCATGGAATGGCAGACGATAATGTACATATGCAAAATTCAATATGGCTTATATCAAAACTGCAGGATCAAGGAAAGGTATTTGACTTTATGATCTATCCCGGTAGCAGGCATGGCTGGGGTGGAGCAAAAGCAAGGCATACAACCAATGAAGATCAACGCCACTGGCTGGAATGGTTCTTTAACAGAGATGAGTGATGAGTTATGAGAGATGAGTTATTAGCTGGTATTATAAACTTTCACCTCCTTTTGAAAGGAATAGAAGTAGCTGATTCACAATACCATAACTTTCTCCTCCTCTTTAGATGAGGAGTACCCCGAGTACTCGGGGGGAGGTGGTGCACTTTTGATACATTCCAATAATAATAGCCACAGTCACACCTGTGGGGAAAAGGCTGAAACAGGAAGGAACTTATAATAATTATAAATAAAAAGAACACCGATTATCGATAAATTGAATTCTTAAATCTTACATCGTTAATCGGTGTTTTTAAATCAAAAACGGGTCAGGTTACCTATTTCTTCTTAATGCTCTGGAGCTTTTCCTCCACAGCAGCACGCTTCTCCAGAAGCATGGTCATCTCCTTCTTAAGATTAGCCTTCTTCTTTTCCAGTTCTTCCTTATCAACTGTACCTTCCTTTTCAACTTGACTGATCTTCAATTTTATGTCTTCGAGCTCCTTTTGCTTCAATTGAAGCAATTTAAGAGTCTCTTCCAGTTCCTTAATCTCATCAGAAGAATTGCCTGATACATTGTAATCAGAACTTTTGGGTTTGAGCATCAATTTCATTTTATAGCTGTCCGATTTTCCATTCTTTTCTATGACTTTCTCCATGAAAATTGGTGTGTCCTCAAAACCTTTGAAGGATACAACTATTACATCTGATTCGTTTACTTCAAGTGTAAACAACCCGTCCTTATCTGTAGTGGTCCCTTTCTCGGTGCCTTTAATAATAACATTGGCGCCCGGAACAGGATCACCATTATTATCCATAACTGCCACAGTAAGTTCTACGGTGTTATTTATTGCAACCTTATCAGCTTTAGTAACAGTTTCATGCCTGGGCTCTGCAAATGCTGCAAGTAAGAATAATATAACAGGTAGTGCCCAGATAACGTGCAAAGCTCTTACTTTAGGGGTCTTGCTCTTTTTCATCATTTTTAATCGTTTTGCGTTCAGGGAATAGTTAAGGTTATTAGTTATTCCTATTACTTCCATTCCCATCAACTGGTTAATTAATACTGAATGATACCGACCGACATTGTAGCCCTGCGCAATGACCCCTTCGTCGGCCAGGTATTCATGGTTTTGCTTAATGGATCTCTCAAAGAACCATATAAACGGATTGAACCATAAGAAAACACTTATGATTTCAACTACCATAAGATCAAACCAGTGATTCTCACGAATGTGCACATTTTCATGAGCTATTATATCACTGATATCAGAATGCCTGGTATCATTTTTATTGATAAACACCAGGTTCATAAATGAGAATGGCATCTGGTAACGGGTATTATATACAATCCTGGTCCCGCTAATAATACTGATGCCATTTTTATATATAATTACGAAGAGTATTGCGAATTGAATTAAGATTCTTAATAAAAATAGAAAAGCACCAAACAGATATAACATACCGGTAATTTTTAGCAATATGGGTAATTCATTACCTGGATCCCTGGTGAGGTTATTTATCTGGGATAGTGTACCTGTCAGATCTCTACCAGCTAATCCTTCAGGAGAACTCACATTATACCTTAAGCAAATGAAAGGAAGCACTAAAGAAATTATCAATGATAAAAGCAAATAGTACCGGGTTGTAATGAATAATGTCTCCTTTCTCAGGAAAAACCAGTAAACCATGTACAACAGCGACATGGTCAGCGAGCTTTTAAGCAGAAATAAAATAATATTATTCATCATTTCTGGTTTTTTCTTTATTAATATCTTCCATGGCTTCTTTAAGAATATCCTCCAGCTCTAAAAGGGATATATCGTTTTCTCTTGCAAAGAATGTCGCCATTTTAGGGAATGATCCATTAAAATAATTCTTCAGCAGGCTGGAAAGCTGGAATTTTGTATATTCTGTTTTTGACAAGATGGGAAAATAAAGGTAGGTATTCCCAACCTTTTTATACTCTACGAAACTCTTTCTTTCCAGGACTTTAAGAACAGTAGCTATGGTAGTATAAGCAGGTTTTGGATCATCAAATCTTTCAACAATTTCCTTAACAACGCCTTCATCCATTTCCCAGAGTATTTGCATCACTTCTTCCTCTGCCCTGGTAAGTTTTCTTATCTTTGCTTCTCTTTTGCTCATAATAGTTAATTCTTCTTCAGTACAAGTTAGTAATTAATGTAAATTGAAATATATATTCATCCCTTTCAATAGCTACTACAAATATAGTATTATTTTTGTAATAAATCTACTAAATCTATAGTAAATTTCTGGCAATTAGACGAAAACAGACCTTGTAATGATTCTAATTAACAGAAAATCAGGCTCATTCTCAACTGTGTTAAAGTTCATTAACAAAGGCATTATTCCATTAATCCAATAATCCAATAATCCATTCAAAACTATTAACTTTAAAAACTTTAATCAGTATATCGTTATGAGAATAATGTACGTTACACTTTTCCTGATTGGTCTGCTTGCTATAGGATGCAGTGGCGAACTCAGATATAAAATTGAATTTACTGAACTGGAAACCGGAACCAAAGCCAGTATAAGGGCATTGCATGTAGTAAACAAAGATGTAATATGGGCAGCCGGTACCGGAGGAACGTACCTGGTTTCACTAGACGGAGGAGAAACATGGAAGGTCGATAAAGTACCGGGGGCATTAGAGGATGACTTCAGAAGCATACATGCATGGAATGATAAAGAGGCAATTCTTTTCGGCATCAGCAGGCCCGGCAGGGCATATTATACCGGTGATGGCGGAGCTAAATGGGATATTGTCTACGAAAATACCAATGAGGGCATATTCTTTGATTCGGCTGTTTTCGCTGATGAGAATACCGGCCTGGCACTCAGTGATCCTCTTGATAGCTGTTCATTTGTAATAAGAACTACAGATAGAGGCAAGTCCTGGAATAGAATAAGTAATATGCCTGTACTTGTTGAAGGTGAATTTAATTTTGCGGCATCAAACAGCTGTATTGATTATCATCCCGGTGGAAATATATGGATAATCACGGGCGGAATGGAGGCAAGGGTTTTTATATCGAATGATCATGGTAAAAGCTGGACAGCAAGTGAAACAGGACTGGTACATGGTAATCCATCATCAGGTAATTTTTCTGTTTCCTTTTACGATGAAAGCAATGGAATAGTAGTAGGCGGAACTTATGATAAACCGGAATTAAATGGTAAAATTGCCGCCTGGTCATCAGACGGAGGTAACAGCTGGAATTTATCTGAAATTATGCCCCGGGAATACCGCTCATGTATCATTTGGATGCAGGATGAGAATTCCCGGATAGCCTTTGCAATAGGAAAGACCGGGTGCGATTATTCAATGGATAATGGACGTACATGGATTCCTGGGTCAGATGATAATGACTACTATACAGCCAGGGCAATACCGGGAATGCTCGCAGGTTTTGCAGCGGGGGCAAATGGTAAAATTTCGCGGTTTCAATTGATATTCTGATGTAGAGACGCAAGATTTTGCGTCTCTACATCTTTGTAAATAATATAATACGTCATAACAATGAACAGAAACCTTGGATCTATTAGAAAACAGATGAAAAACAACGGTATAGATGCCTACATCATACCTGTTACTGATCCTCACCTGGGTGAATATGTACCTGATCACTGGAGGATTGTCAGGTGGCTGACTGGCTTCACAGGCTCTGCGGCCAATGTTGTGATAACTGAAAGTTTTGCTGGCCTGTGGACCGATTCAAGGTATTTCATACAGGCCGAAAACCAGTTAAAAGGCTCTGGTTTTGAACTTATGAAATTAAAAATACCGCATACACCCGAATATATAGACTGGCTGGTAGCCAATCTTGAAAAAGGAAGCAGGGTGGCAGCTGATGACAGAATAATGCCTCTGGGTATTGTGCAGATGATAGAAAAAGCTTTTACCAGGAAAAAAATAAACCTAGATCTGGAACACGATCTTGTTTCAGATATCTGGAAGGACAGGGAATTCATGCCTATAGCAAAGGCTTTTGAACATCCTGTAAGATATGCAGGGAAAAGCAGGAAGGAGAAAATAGCTGCCTTAAGAGAACGAATGCAGTCATTGGGAGCTGATTATCACCTTCTGACTTCACTTGATGATATAGCATGGCTGCTGAATATCAGGGGTGGGGATGTTAAGTTCAGTCCCCTTTTTACCTCGTTCTCAATCATCGGGCAAGAACAAATTTTACTCTTTTCAAATAGAGTAAAAATACCTGGCGGCCTTAAGGAAAAGCTGGAAGCTGACGGCGTAACCATACTTCCATATGAGCAGGTAAATACCGAACTGGGTAAGCTGGAAAGTGGCAAAAGCATAATTATTACTCCCGGTACAACATCGGCAGCGCTGTTTAAATCAATTCCAGGTACTGTGGATATTATTGAAGAAATAAGCATACCCACAAGGATGAAAGCGGTTAAGAACGATGTGGAGATAGAGAATATAAGGCAGGTGATGATTAAAGACGGACTGGCACTTACCAGGTTTTTTCACTGGCTTGAACACTCGGTTGGCAAAACTAAGATAACCGAGATAAGTGCAGCAGATAAACTGCTGGAATTCAGGATGCAGCAGGATGACTGCATCGGTCCCAGCTTTGCCACTATAGCAGGGTATAAGGAACATGGTGCGCTGCCACATTATTGTGCCACGCCTGAAACTGATGTTGAACTAAAGCCTGAGGGTATTTTCCTGCTTGATAGTGGCGGCCAGTATTACGGTGGCACCACTGATGTGACCCGCACAGTTTGCCTGGGAAAGCCTACTGAACAGCAAAAAACAGATTTTACCCTTGCCCTGAAAGGAACGATAAACCTGGCAATGGCAAAATTCCCGCTGGGAACAAAAGGTTACCAGATTGAAATACTCGCACGCAAGGCACTATGGGAGCAGGGAATGAATTATGGCCATGGTACAGGCCATGGGGTAGGGTATTTCCTCAATGTGCATGAGGGACCGCAAACAATTGGTACCGGTGCTTCCGGCGACCTTAAGACTATTATCGAGCCCGGAATGCTTACAGCTGATGAACCGGCTATATACAGGGAAGGTGAATATGGTTTCAGGACTGAAAACCTGATTCTCTGTGTTGAAGATAAGGAGACAGAGTATGGCAAGTTCCTGAAGTTTGAAACGGTGACCTTATGTTATATTGACACATCACTTATCTCAAAAGAGCTGATGACAGAGTCCGAAATCAAATGGTTGAATGATTATCACGAGCTTGTTTACAATATTCTCAGCCAGCTATTGCCGGACGAAATAAAGGAATGGCTGAAGGGAAAAACACAGCCAATTTAGAATTATGATTTATGAATTCTGAATTATGAGATGCGAAAAAATTCATAATTTATAATTCATAATTTATACTTACTTGAGGTGTTTCATCAGGAACTCTACCGTAGCCTGATTGACATCCAGCTGGTTCTTATGAATCATAAAATGATGCGTATCATCAACTATCGTCATGGTCTCAAAAGGTGCATTTAGCTTCCTCAGCCTTTGGACAAGGTCTGTAGACTGGTTATAATCAACATTCCTGTCGTCATCAGCATGTATTATCAGGCCGGGAGATTTCCATCCTTCAACATCAGCTACCGGTGATGATTTCCATGCGAGCTCCAGCGCATATTCAGCATCCGGAACTTTTTCATACCCTCCGCTACCTGAGTATGATGATCTGCCCCATGCTGTCCAGTCATGAACACCGGAGATATCCACTCCCGCTGCAAACAGGTCAGAATTACGTCCCAGGGCCATAGCAGTGAGGTAACCACCGTATGATCCGCCATAAATACCTATCTTTTTTCCATCAACAAAATCCTGTTCTGACAGCCATTTGTGGGCAACCAGTACATCCTGGTACTCTGAAGCACCACTGCTTCCTCCATCTACTGGGTGGTGGAATTCGTAGCCATAACCTATGCCAAGCCTGAAGTTTACTGATAACACAACAAAGCCCCTGGATGCAAGATACTGGTTTACTGCATATGCATTCGAATAGTACGATGAATAATGCCAACCCAGGAGCATCTGCCTCGGTGGTCCACCGTGAACAAAAATAACAGCCGGCTTTTTACCCTTTATTTTTTCATTATTGAATACCGTACCATGTATGTTTGTCCCGTCAGGCGCCCTGAATATAGCCTGGAAGGGTTTTACCAGCTCTGATTCGGGATAATCATCAGGGATGAGATGCCCGGCAAGCATCTGCTTATGACCGGTGGAAATTTCCATTACTTCCACCAATGGGGGCCTCTGTGCACCGGCTGATATATACACCAGGTTTTTTCCATCGCCTGTCATGAATGGAGTCCATTCATTACCATCACCGGGAGTCATTACCTTCATGTCCTGTTTATCTACAGATACCATTACAATATGCCTGCGGTCAATATCGAACTTATCAGGGCCTGTATTACCTGCAAAGAATAAATTTTTGCCATCTGCACTCATTGATATATATTCAGCCATAAACTCGCCGGGGGTTAATAACGTAAGGTTTTCCCCTTCAGGATCAACAGAATACAGGTGAGGCCACCCATCATGGTAGGAGAGAAATATAATCCTGTTATTTCCCCAGTGCAGGTTTGTCCCTCCCTGGGTTGAAGGAACAGATCCGCGCATGGTATGAGGCGATTCCCAGACACAATGACTTCTTTTTCCATTAATATCAGTAACCATTATCTTCCACGGCCTGGGTACTGAAGCAAGGGCTGAGTCCGGTGCCCCACCACTGCCGGGCTGACGTATGAATGCTATATGACTGCCATCGGGTGACCACACCGGTGAGCTGTCATGGTCATATCCCGGGTCCATCCATGTGATTGGTGTGCCCTGACCATTATATATACCTATAAAGGAATGATCACCCCTTGATGATCTGAAAGCCATCTTATCACCCCAGGGTGACCATACAGGTGAGCTGTTATTTCCTCTTGACGTAAACAGTTTTGATGCTTTTTCTGAACCATCAATTGGAACTGTCCATATCTGGCCTCCACGTGTGAATGCAACCCTCTTGCTGCCGGGTGAGATTACAGGGTTAACTCCTTCAGCCAGCATGACAGGTTCACCACCACTGAAGGGTATACTCCAGATACGCACGATGGGAGGTTCGGGATGTGATAATGCATTCACCGGCTCGTCATCACGCCAGTTTGAGCCAAAATCACCACCCCTGATATAAACATACCAATTTCCATCAGGAGACATTGAGAGTGATGATATAGACTGGCCGTCGTCATCAGGGTAATAAATAAGCTTGCGGGCTGTAAACTCAGGTCCTTCAGCTACAAAAATATTACGTATACCTTCCTTATTTATCGTCCAGGCAATCCTTGATCCCTCTGATGATACAGTCAGACCACTCGGGAAAGGGTAGGAGATAACCTGTTTCAGGGTGAAGTTATTGTTCTGAGAATATGTCTCTGATCCTGCCTGAAGTAAGATAAAAAAAGCACTTAATAATAAGGATATTATCTTACCTCTCATCTGGTAGATAAAGACACTTTGATTATTTATTTTCATAGCAGTTATTTTTTACGGATGAACATAATCAAAACATACCATAGAAAGCAAAAAATAATACTTGTATTTTTGCATATTGAAAAGTACCAAAAAAAAATCATATGAAACGAACATGAAAAATTTAAGCATTAATTTTCGCAAACAGAAATGATTAAAATTTTCTTGTGAGAGCAAGGAACGAGCGGTTCCATGCCGTGCGAAAATTTTTTGCAAATTTTCATGGCAAAAAATTTTAAACGTATGAAAAGAATATTTGTAATTCTACTGGCAGGTTTGCTGCTTTCCTCATGTGCCAAAAAGTACATGAGCCTTAATGAAAGGCTTGCCAGCCTTGAAGCTGAAAGGATAGATACCATCAGGGCAGATACATCTGTTTTTAAGCAGGCTTTTGAGATACACCTGTTGCAGCCGCTTGATCATAATGACCCGGACGGAGAAAAATTCAGCCAGAGGATATATCTCTCCTATGCAGGTGCTGATAAACCGGTTGTGCTGGTGACAGAAGGATATGGTGCAGGCAGGAATTACACAACCGAACTGGCAGATTATCTTGATTGCAACCAGATCATAGCAGAGCATCGCTATTTTGGAGAATCGGTACCTGACAGTCTTGACTGGGAATATTTAAATACATTCCAGGCTGCTTCTGATCATCACAGGATAATAGAATTATTCAGTGAAATGTTCAGTGGCAAATGGATTACCACGGGAATAAGCAAAGGAGGTCAGACAGTAATTTATCACAGTTACTATTACCCGGATGATGCTGATATCAGGGTACCTTATGTGGCACCCCTGAACTTCGGACCGGAAGACCCGCGCATATATACATTTCTTGATACTATTGCATCTGAGTATTGCAGGGAGAGGGTACTTGCGGCACAGAAACATATACTTGAAAACAGGGATGTTTATTACCCCATGGTGCTGGAAATGGCAGACAATGCTGGTATGACATTCAACAGGATAGGTGGGCCTGAGAAGGCTTTCGAATATGCTGTGCTTGAGTATGATTTTGCATTCTGGCAAATGGGAAATACAGAATGTGAGGAGATAATCATTGATTCTGAACCTGATTCGGTGTTTGACCAGTTTTTCAGTATCAGCAATATTGGATATTTCTCTGACCAGGGTATTAAAGGCCTGGAACCATTTTTTTACCAGGCACTCACCGAAATAGGCTATTACGGTTACCGCTTTGATGTGTTTGGCGATCAGTTGCAGTATGTTACAGATTCTGAAATGCCTGATTTCACTTTTTCTGCACCAGAAGGTGTTGAACTTGTTTATGATTATGAACTGATGAAACAGGTTGATGAATATGTCCGCGACGCTGATAATTTTATTTTTATTTACGGAATGCAGGATACATGGTCAGCAACCGGTGTTCAGCTCGGTGGCAATTCCAATTCATTGAAGATCATGAAAGAAGGTGGCGATCACCGGACACGGATCAGAAATCTGCCGGAAGAGCAGCGAGAATTGGTGCTGACAACGATTCACGACTGGCTGAATGAATAAGCGATGAGAGATGAATTATGAGTTATGAGTTATGAGTTATGAGTTGCGAAATGCTGGATAAAAAGACTGAGAGACGAAGAGGCGAAGAGACGAAGAGGCGAAGAGACGAAGAGACGAAGAGACGAAGAGACGGAGAGACTAAGTGAAATAGCAATACTAAGAATCTACCATTAAATAGTTTTTTTACCAACATTACGAGAATAAGGTCGCATAAGGATTTGGATGTTTATAAAATGGCATTTGAATCGGCAATGAAAATCTTTGAATTATCAAAGTTATTTCCTAAAGAAGAAACATATTCTCCTACTGACCAGATCAGAAAGTCATCAAGGTCGGTATATGCAAATCTTGCTGAAGCTTTCAGAAAAAGAAGATATCCAAAAGCATTCATCTCAAAACTTTCTTACTCTGAGGGCGAAGCAGTCGAGACTCAAACATGGCTTGATTTCGCGTTTGAATGTGAATATATTTCAGCGGAAGAGAATAAGAAACTTAATGAAACCTATGAACACATAATAGGTAAAATTGTCAATATGTCCCTGAATCCTGAAAAATGGACCTGGTAAATTAATTGAACTACCTACTAAATTTCTTAGTCTCTTAGTCACTGAGTCTCTCTGTCAAAAGAAGAGAGCCACCAAAAGGCAGCTCCCTTTACAACCATATCGAATTTTAATTCATAACTCATAACTCATCTTTTGATAACGGGGAACTCCGTTATCCTCAGTTTGGCACAACCATAGGGTACTAGCTCTATTTCTTCTGCTTCACCATCAGAAATAACAGGACCAGGCGGTGGATTGGCTGCCGAGTTATTTTCCAGGCCCCAGCCCGGTATTTTTACACCCTGTACCCTTATAACTACCGGTGCATCTTTATCCCAGGTAATGTGTTGTTCATTTTCACCGGACCATAAGACATCACCTTTATCAGCAAACGGGTATTCTGTGACCGGATGTTTTTCCACTATTATGCTCTCACCAGGATTTTCTTCATCAAAAAGTAAACCATAGTTCCAGTCTGTAGATGCTGTTATCTGCCAGTCCATTGCACCCAAATAATCATATTTCTTATAACTCATTTCAGCATTTGAATATTCTTTACCAATTCTGAGTGAATAATATAAAGGCCCCCGTAATATTGAAATGGAATTATTATACCTTCTTTCTGTTCTTATATTAAATGGTAAATTCAGTGATATTGAATCACCATTTTCCCATTTGCCACTTAGCTTTACTATTTCACCAGCCTTTGCAATTATTTTTTCACCTTTATATTCTATGGTGCTTTCTTCACTCCAGAAGGGTATCCTGAGGTAAACAGGAAATTTTACCTTTTTTACAGTTTCTATTTTAAACATTATATTCCCCTCAAAAGGGTAGTCTGTTTCTTCTGTTATCTTAACAACTGTACCTTTACCCACCAGTGCTTTCACTGAGGATGGTCCGTATACACCTGCCATAAGTCCATTATCATGTGTTGCCATCCACATATGCTCAACGAATTTTGGCCAGCCCTGATGCATATTAGCCAGGCAGCAGGGATAATTGGGCATAAGACCATATATATTTGATTCATCCCTGTTTGTGCTCCAGTTCCTTTCTGCTACACTTACCAGTACCTGGTTTGACTGCTGGTCGTACTGGTGTGTCCATCCGTCAGCTGTCATTGTCCCTGGTAATGCATTATATGCCAGGTATTCAAGCCTGTCGGCAAGTAAGATATCACCCAATATACTGAACAGTTTTTCCAGTGAATACATATATTCCACCACTGCACACATCTCGGTTCCCTGGGCCGGGCTTTTACCTGACAGGTGTTCATCACCAGAGAACCTTCCTGCAGCCTGGTCATGGTGTTTGATATAATTTTCTAAACCTGTGAATACAGCTTCCCTGTATCTGTCGTCATTTGACTGCTGGTACCATAATCCCGGGTATTTGATGGCCATGGCATTATTTACCACGTGTGCGGTAAGTCCCTCAGCCTGCCAGTTATGAGGTATCAGTCCTTCTGTAACAGCAGTTGAATCCCAGGGAAAAGTGCAGTAGTATTCAGTCCAGTCAAAACTGTTTTTCTGTATTGATTCAATTGTTTCGAGTATCCATGGTTCTTTCAGTCTTTTGTACAGCCAGTATCCGACAACGGCATGTTCCATTGCCCTCACTCCCCTCCATTCCTTATCGGGCCAGTCGGGTTCATTATCATGCAGGTACCTGAAATAGCCTGTAATCACATCCAGTGCCTTCTGGTTTCCTGTTGCCTCGTAATATTCCATCAGTACTTTGGAAGCCACTGCCAGTGGCCACCTGTCAGTAGTAGTTTCAGGTCCGAACCAGCCGTCAGGTCGTGAGCTGTTTAATATAATATCCATCCATTCGTCAACCTTAAGCTTCAGCCTGTTATTATTGAGAGTATATGCCAGGGGTATAAGGCCATCCAGGTAATAGGGGCCTCTTTCCCATGATTCACCGCCTTTGCCTTTCCATCCTGAATGAACAAGGTCTTCCCAGAATTCATCCAGGTGACCGGTAAGTCCGGAGGCCTGTATCTCCAGCTGGTCCTCCAGCCAGCCCCCGGGCCTGACACTGCCCAGGGGCAGCTTAATGTATGCCTCCTGTACCAGTGGTTTGGGGTTAACAGGGTAAAGTGGCCTTTCAACAGTTTTTTTACATCCTGTAAGAACTAATAGAGTAATAATAATACTTGGGATGACTGTATATTTCATGTTACAAGAAATTTTAGGGTTAAGATGTAAAATTACGTAAAAGTTTAAAGAGTCCCGAAAAAACAATGTTTTTTCGAGGATCCTCGAATCGAAGATTCGGGATTGATAAAGTTGATTGGGTTGGTCAAATAAGTTTCTGGGAACCTAATTAACTCATCTCTCAATTCTTTATTTAGGGGACCTTTGGCCTCTGCATTTAATCGTTTAGCGGTAAATTTTATTGATAATCGTTGGCTGCTCTACTTAGCCTCAGCCTTAGCCTACTTAATGTTGCTCGCTCCCTCAAGCCATAATCACAATCCACTCGTGAGCTCGCACCGATTTTCGGGGCTCGGTTCATAACTTATAACTTCTACCCGGTTCGCATTTATTGGCATTTTTAGGAAATGTATTCCTGACACTTAACACCTTTATTCACTTCAATTTCTCATGTTTTTCAATAGTGGCTGAATGTTAAAATATTCTGATATATGCATAAAATCAGTAAATGTATTTTTGTTTTTCAAAATAATAGTATACTTTTGGATTTGTATTACGAACCTAAAACTTAAATTTATGAAGAAACTAACACTGGTTTTCTCATTGTTTGTACTTACAGGGCTATCAGTCCTTTTAGCGCAGACAGTGGTAATTAATGGTACGGTTACTTCCTCTGTAGAGGGAGAAGGACCAGTTCCCGGTGTCCAGGTTGTTGCACAAGGTACCACCATTGGTACTACAACTGACATTGACGGGAATTATTCCCTGGCCGTACCTGTAGGTTCCAGAACTCTTATTTATACGTTTGTAGGTATGAAAACCGTTGAGGAGATAATAGGTGGACGTACTACTATAGACGTTGTTATGGAACCGGATATTCTGGGTATTGACGAAGTGATTGTCACATCACTTGGTATTACCCGTGATAAGAAAGCCCTGGGTTATGCTGTACAGGATGTAAGCGGCGATGAGATCATGAAGGCGAGGGAATCCAATATTGTGAACTCCCTTCAGGGTAAGGTAGCCGGTGTACAGATTACTATGGGTGATGGTGGTGTATCCTCAGGTTCACGGATTATTCTCAGGGGACTCAGCTCCCTCACTTCAGGATCCAATAACCAGCCACTTTTTGTTGTTGATGGTGTACCTATAAGAAACGATTATTCACAGCCAGGAGGATATGGCGGACTGGACTATGGTAATGCTGTCATGGACATTAACCCCAGCGATATTGAAACAATGTCTGTTTTGAAAGGCGCTAATGCCGCTGCACTATATGGCTCACGGGCTATAAACGGCGTTGTACTGATTACTACCAAGAGCGGAAAATCCAGGACAGGTAAAGGTCTTGGTGTCTCACTTGACATTACCAATATGTGGGATAATGTACTGGTTATGCCTGATTACCAGGATAAGTATGGACAGGGTGCAGATGGTGAGTTTGAATATGTTGACGGTGCAGGTGCTGGTACTTATGATAATGTTGACGAATCATGGGGCCCTCCACTTGATGTAGGACTTATGATTCCTCAGTTCGACAGCCCCTATGATCCTGAAACGGGTATTCGTCAGGCTACACCCTGGATTTCGCGTCCTGGTAACATCGCTGATGATTTCTTTGTGACCGGACATAAGAGGACTGTTAGCCTTGCTCTCTCCGGAGCAACAGAAAACTCAAATTTCCGTCTCTCTTTATCCAACCAGGATATTACAGGTACCATGCCTTTTACTGACTTGAAGAAAAACACCGTGCAGCTTAATGCAGGCATGGACGTAACTGACAGGCTGAATGTATCAGGAGGAGTTAGCTACATCAGCAATAAATCTGATAATATTGTTGAAGGTGGCTACAGCCAGAGTAACCCGATGCAGTCAATAGGACAGTGGTTTGGTCGCCAGGTTGATGTTCAATATCTCAGGGATAACATGGAGGAGATTGACCCTGTAACAGATTATCCTGTTAACTGGAACCACAGTTATCATGACAACCCGTTCTGGCTGCTTAAGTATAATACCAATTCAAGGAACAGGGACAGGATAATAGCAAATGCGAATTTAAATCTTGATATTACTGACTGGCTCGCATTCAGGGCACTGGTTGGTAATGACTGGTATGTTGAAGATCGCAACCAGAAGACTGCACACGGTACAAATGGAGACCGCCTGGGTGCTTACGGTGCACAATCATACAGGAGGAATGAGCTCAATGCCAATGCAATGTTCTCATTCAATAAGGATTTCGGAACAGATTTCAATGTTACAGGTACTCTTGGTGGTGAATACAACCACTATGATTACCAGTATCACGCAACCGGCATTTCTGATCTTATTGTTCCCGACCTGTATGCTGTAAGTAATGCTGCCGTTCAGGCAACTACCGGTTTGGATGAACGACATACTGAGCTACAGTCAGTATTCGGAACACTGAACCTTGGTTTCAGGAATTACTTATTCCTTGACCTGACAGGAAGGAATGACTGGTCATCAACCCTGCCGATAGATAATAATTCTTATTTCTATCCTTCAGTATCTCTTGGCGCTGTAATAACAGAAGCATTGGATCTGCAGTCTAATATACTTTCCTATGCCAAGATCAGGGGTAGTTATGCTGAAGTGGGTGGTACAGCCGGGGCTTACCAGCTTAATGGTACCTATGATTCGTCAAATCCGTTTAACGGTCAGCCCAGGCTGGGATACACAGGTACTATTCCTCCACTTGGTCTGAAACCTCAGAACAAGCAATCACTAGAGTTTGGTGGTGAATTCAAGTTTTTAAATAACAGGTTAGGATTCGATGTAACCTGGTATAAGGAAAATACCATTAACCAGATTATGAGTATTGCAATCTCTAGAACTACAGGCTTCAGCTCCAAGAGGATTAATGCAGGTAACCTTCAGAATATGGGTGTTGAATTCCAGCTATATGCTACCCCTGTTGAAACACCTAATTTCTCATGGGACATAAATCTTAACTGGGCAACAAACGAGAATAAAGTAATTGAACTCCTGGTTGACGAAGAAACAGGAGAAGAAACACTTAATTATCTGTATTTATATGATGCATCCTGGAATGCCCAGGTACATGCACGCCCGGGTGAGGAATACGGAATTCTCTGGGGTTATGCAATGGTCAGGGAGAATGCCACACCGGTGTATTATGATGAAGCTGAAACCCAGCTTTCTCACTGGAACTACGACGGTCGCTATCTTATAAAGCCGGAACTTTTAGAATCTGGAGAGGATAACCCGGATAAAGGTTTATATTACAGGTCAAACTCACGTACAAAGCTTGGTAACGTATACCCCGACTGGTTTGGTGGTGTTACGAATACTTTAAGGTTTAAGGACCTGATTGCAAGCTTTACTGTTGACTTCCGTAAAGGTGGAGTAATTTTCTCAGTAACTGACTGGTTTGGAGCTTATGCAGGTGTACTGGAAAAATCTGCAGTGAATAACGCAAATGGTGTTAATATACGTGAACCGGTAGCAGAAGGTGGCGGTATATTGCTTGAAGGTATCTATGGTACTATTAATTCAGACGGTACGGTACAGCTTACTGATGCAAATGGTAATCCTGTTACCGAACCGGTTGCGAATACTACATATGCTGATGCACAGACCTATTTCAAGGATTACTGGGGTAAAAACGAAATATCAACATTTGATGCTAGCTTCGTGAAGCTCCGTGAAGTATCACTTGGATATGATTTCAAGAATATTGATTTCCTCGCACGTCTTGGTGTAAGGGGACTCAGACTTTCATTTATTGGAAGGAACGTATTCATATTCCATAAGAACACTCCGGACATTGATCCTGAGACCGGAATGGGTGCAGGTAACTACGTAGGTATGGAAACAAACGCTATTCCAACCTCAAGATCATTGGGATTCGACCTTAAGTTGAATTTCTAGTTGTAATATTTAAAAATTCAGATATATGAAATACATAAAAAACATCAGAAATATATTTCTTGTTGCATTCCTGATTCTTGGGATTGGGTCATGTACCAAGGACTTCGAGGAAATGAACAAGGATCCAAACAGCCCGGTTGATGTGCCTGCGATAAACGTGTTTACAGATGCAGTTTATAGTGGACTTTCTGTTGAGCTGGGAGGTTGGATGCAACATACATACGTTGGCTGCTGGAGTCAGCAGTGGTGTAAAGTTCAGTATGTTGATGAGGACAAGTACGAAACACGTGACCTGTCAGGTTATTTCGACGGTCCTTATTCCGGTGCTTTGAAAAACCTTACCATCGTGATTAATAAAACGACAGAGGAAGGTAATGACCGGTTACTGGCTGCTGCTAAGATTATGCGAGCCTGGATGTTTATGTACCTGACTGATCTCTGGGGTGATATACCTTATACCGAAGCTCTGCAGGGTTTTGATGCAGATGGTATAATAAAACCCGTGTATGATACTCAGGAAGATGTCTATTTGGCCCTGCTGGCAGAGCTTGAGGAAGCAAATGTCTTGCTTGCAGGTACTACTGTTAATTTTGGTACCGGGGATATCATATATGGTGGAGATCCTGTAAAATGGAGAAAATTTGCTAATTCTCTGAAATTAAGGCTTCTCAACCGTTGTGCCGGGACACCATGGACGTTTACTTACGATATGGTAGGAACACAAGCAGATGTGACCACTAATCCTGGTGCAGCTGCTTATGCCAGTGCTGATGCAGATATTGCTGCTATCCTGGCTAATCCTACGCAGTATCCTGTTTTTGAGGATAATGCAGATAACGCCACTCTTGTATTTCCGGGTCTTCCTTACAGGAACTGGATATTCGCCACCCTGTTTGCAAGACAAGACCAGGGAATATCACAAACGATGGTTAACTGGCTCGAGGCCAGAAATGATCCGAGATTGCATATTTATGCTCAACCAATGCCATCAAGCTATGATCTTAGTGATCCCGGTGAAGATTTCTCAGGATTGGATTACGAAGGATTCCAGAACGGTAGTGAAGAGTTAGCTGCACAGTTCCCTGTGGTTTCTTTAATTGGAACCAAAGTGGCTTATACTGAAACAGCACCCGTATATGTTATGACATACGACGAGGTTGAATTTATCAAGGCTGAGCATTACCTGAGAGTAGCAAACGACGGAGCTGCCCAGACAGCTTATGAAGCAGGTATAGCTGCCAGTATGTCAAGATGGGGCTGCAACAATGGTGGCACAGTGTCACCAAGCTATAAGTTTGGCGCGTCAGAAGTAGCAGTACTTCCAGTTTCTTATCCTGTTGATTATGCAACCTATCTTGCTCATCCTCTTGTTGACTGGGGCGCTGCAGCGGATGATGCTCACAAGTTCCAGCTGATAAATGAGCAGAGGTGGACTGCCATATTCGGGCAGGGCGTTCAGGCTTTTAATTTGATAAGAAGAACAGGCTTCCCGGAAAGAACTTTCGAGTTCGAACTTGAAGCTACAGTCTATCCTGGTCTTGGATTACCAATTCGCCTGTGGTATTCTGCAAGTGAGCAAACATATAACGGAGAAAACCTTGCAGATGCAAAGAATCGCCAGAACATTGAGGAAGCTCATGAGAGTATGTTCAGTACGAATGGCATTCAAAGCCAGATGTGGTGGCATACAAGGAAAAATCCGATTCCAACAGAAAAGGATTATCAGAATTTCTAATTCATTAGAAATGATTAATATTAAAGGAGAGCTTTTCAAGGCTCTCCTTTTTTTTGATATATGATTTTAATATCTTTGGTAAGATTTTTGACGTATGTCATTTTGAATTAATCCAGGAACTGAATTATTCCACTTACGCGATGAAAAGATTTATTTTTTTAACAATTATTATCAGCTTGCTTTACTTGCCAAAAACTTCTGCACAGATAACTTCGCCTAAGCTATCCGAATATATAGACTACGTGAATAGAGAAAGGCTGATATCTGATTTCAACCCAAAGGCATATGAGAATATCAATGGAACACCATACCTGAAAAAGGAGTTTGAAGAAGGGAAGGTTTATTTAAACACCGGTGAAGTGTTTTCCGGTGAATTCCGTTTTGATTTGTATGCCAACCAGATACAATTTATTAATGAAGATAGCAGGTATGTTATAGCATATCCTGAAAAAATATATAAGATTGATCTGAATGGGAATGTTCTGAAATATATTGATTATAAGATTGATGCTGGTATTGACCATGGCTATTTTATTACACTTGTTGAAGGATATTATTCATTGTATCTTAAAAAGACCAAAACTCTTAAAGATCCGGTTGCTACCAAGCCTTATGAGCAGGCACGCCCGGCAAGATTTCTCGATCATAAAGATATTTACTATATTAAGGTAGGGGAAAACCCGGGTCAAAGGGTCAGGAAGAAGAGAGAGATTATAAAAATATGTGGTGAGCATGGCCCCAAAGTTGAGACCTATATCAGAGATGCAAATATAAATGTAAGAAATGAGTATGATCTTATAAAACTTGTCACATACGTTAATAATATACTTGATGAATAAGTATTTATATTAAAAATGAGTCTGTTATGAATAACAAACTTAAATTATTGATCGTTTCCGTCCTGGCGTTTTCATTTATCATGCTGCAGGCTCAGGAAAAATGCGAAGTGCTGTCTGAAAACCTGAAAGGTGAATACCGTGGAGAATGTAAAGGGGGACTTGCTCATGGCTATGGCGAGGCACAGGGCAAGGATCACTATATCGGGGATTTTAAAAAAGGTTACCCGCACGGTAACGGAATATATACATGGTCAACAGACGAGCGATACCAGGGAGAATGGGTAAGGGGACTTCGTGACGGTGAGGGCACATATTACTTCTATGCAAATGGTAAAGATTCAGTGATTTACGGCAAATGGGTGGATGATGAGTATGTTGGTGTGTACCATGAAAGGGCTTACAATGTTGATTACAGGAATAATGTGGGTAGGGTTACTTTTACTAAAATTAGTGATGATCAGCAATATGTAAGGCTGAAATTCATGAGGGATGGTGGTGAACACACTAATATTAGTGATCTTTTATTGACCGGCAGCAGCGGAGTTGAGAATACCAGCAGAATGTTTACAGGTTTTGAAAATGCTGAATTCCCTTTTAAAGGTAAGGCGATATTCAATGCTCCCAATGCTTTTTATGCTGCAACCATTCGCTGCGAAGTAAGGTACCAGATCTTTGAACCGGGGGCATGGGTGGTTTCTATTAATTTTTAGTTAACTGTCAGTAATATAGTGATATAGAATAAAAGGCTAAATCTGACTGTTGCACTTACTAAACTGGTTCTAACACTTTATTGATGAAAAGAATATTGAAATCCCTTTTTATCTTCCTTGTTTCTGTTTCAAATATTTCCATATTAAATGCCCAGCAATATTACCTGGAGGGTAATATTATTAACGCCGAAAATAAAGAACTGGCAGGGCTCATAGATTACAGAGATTGGAAATACAACCCAGGGATAATAAGGTTTATTCCCCAGGGTGAAGAAACACCTCAAACATTCAATCCCTCAACCATACGGTCTTTTTCAGTGAATAATGAAAAGTTTTTCAGTGCGAAGGTTACTATTGAAAGAACACCAGATGAATTTGATGAACTGATGAATGCCAGGAAAAGAATTATATCTGAAGAGCAGGTTTTCCTAAGGGTACTCGTAGAAGGAGAAACAGGTCTTTATTATTACAATGAGAAGCTATCAGGGAGGCATTTTTATGTAAGAAAAGGTACCGGCAGTGAAATAATCGAATTAAAGCGATACAGTGCTATCAATGAGATAGAAGGAGAGAAGGAACTGGTTGTAAAAGATGAGTATAAAGATCAGCTTGAGAATATTATGAGGGATTGCAGGATGATAATACCACTCATACATCTGGCAGATTATACTATGGAGGATCTTACTGAACTTGTTGAGGAATATAACAGATGCATTGGAAAAGAATTGGATTATATTGCAGAACTGCCATCAGTTGAATTTCATTTTGTTGTGTCTGCAGGATTATCAGCCTTTCATGTAAACTTTTATGGTAGCGGCTCTGATGACCTGGCTGCAGCGGAATTTCCTGTCAGTTACAGGCCTTCTGCAGCAATAGGACTTGACATTGTATTCCCGTTTGCGCGAAAAACATTTTCAATATATAATGAACTTGGCATATCATCTTATGAAACCCTTGATGAAATTCAATGGTTTAATAACGAGGACGATTACGAAAATGTGGAAATGAACATAGGTGCCACTGATATAAGGCTTCTGAGTGCTGCCAGGTACACTCTGCCGGCACGGGGATTAAAACCATATATATATGCAGGTATGGTGAATATTTATGGGTTCAGCACCCGGAACAGCAAAAAATCGGTTATACATTTCTATACAACTGAGGCCGAGCAAACCGATATAGCCATATCTGAGTACAGGAGATATTCACAGGCTTTTGCTGCCGGGATTGGTGTCCGGTATAAGAATACGGGCATTGACCTGAGATATGAACTTGGAAATGACATTACAGGCCCGATTAACGTCAATTCTTGTACAAGTATTGTGTTTGTTCAGGTACAATACACCTTCTGAATAAACGACATTACCCTGGGTTTGTATCAAAAGTGCACCACCTCCCCCCCGAGTACTCGGGGGTACTCCTCCTCTGAAGAGGAGAAGAAAGTTAGTGCTTTGTAAATCAGCCATTTCCCCTCCTTTTGAAAGGTCTGCACTGAGCCTGTCGAAGTGAGGGGTGTCCCGAACGTAAGGTCGAGGACGGGGTGGTTAGATCACTTTTGAAACATCCTCTATATTTTCTCTACACCCATTGAATACAGGGTAAATCCAAAAATATCAACATACTGGTCGATAATTTTACTTACCGGTGTACCTGCCCCATGACCTGCCATGGTCTCAATCCTGATAAGCACAGGATCATTCCCGGCCTGCTTTTCCTGCAGCTCAGCGGCAAATTTGAATGAGTTTGCAGGTACAACCCTGTCATCATGATCTGCCGTTGTAATAAGTGTTGCCGGGTATTCTGTACCCTCTCTTACATTATGCACGGGTGAGTAGCCAAGAAGGTAAAGGAACATCTCCTCGCTTTCTTCAGATGTGCCATAGTCATAAGCCCATCCGGCACCGGCAGTGAATTTGTGGTATCGGAGCATATCAAGCACCCCAACTGCAGGTAAGGCTACTTTCATGAGATCAGGGCGCTGCGTCATGACTGCACCAACAAGCAATCCTCCGTTTGAGGCACCTTTTACAGCGAGATAATCACTTGAGGTATAATTATTGTCAATCAGGTATTCACCTGCAGCAATGAAATCATCAAACACATTTTGCTTGTTCATCTTTGTACCGGCCAGATGCCATTCTTCTCCGTATTCGCCTCCGCCCCTGATATTGGGAACGGCATATATGCCTCCCATCTCCATCCATAGTGCATTTGTGATACTGAAAGAAGGTGTCTCACTTATATTGAATCCACCGTAGCCATAGAGTATAGTAGGATTCTCACCATTCATTTCAGTACCTTTTTTATATGTTATTATCATGGGAATCCTTGTTCCGTCTTTCGAAGTATAAAAGATCTGCTCCGATTCATAATTTTCGCTGTTAAAATCCACATCTGGCTTTTTATACACCTCTGTTTCTCCTGATTCGGGGTTAAGACTGTATATCGTCCCCGGTGTAATGTAGTTTGCAAAAGTAAAATAAAGTTCTTTATCTTCTTTTTTACCACCGAAACCAGATGCTGATCCTACTCCCGGTAGTTGTATTTCCCTTATCATTTCACCCTTATTATTATACTGCATAACTTTTGATATGGCATCTATCATATAGTGTGCAAATAAATAGCCGGAACCTGTTGAAGGGATCAGAACATTTTCAGTCTCAGGTATAAGATCTACCCAGTTTTCCACACCGGGATTACCGGCATCCACAGTTACAATCCTCCTGTTGGGTGCGTCCAGGTTTGTAACGATAAAGAGTTTAGAACCCTCATTATCTATGATATAGTGATCATTATCAAAATTATCAACAATAGTAACCAGCTCGCTTCCGGGCTTACCCAGGTCTTTTATATACAGCTCATTACCTGTGGTTGAAACTGAAGCTGTAATCACGAGGTATTTACCATCTTCGGTAACTGATCCGACCACATAACGTCTTTTTATGTCGGCACCGAATACCAGGTCGTCTTCTTCCTGTGATGTTCCGAGCTTATGGAAGTAAAGTTTATGATGATCAGTTTTAGCCGAAAGCTCACTGCCCTCAGGCTTATCATAACTTGAATAATAAAAGCCCTCGTTGGCTTTCCATGAAAGACCACTGAATTTAACATCCTTAATGGTATCTCCGATGATCTCCTTGCTTAATGCATCCATAATTACAACTTTTCGCCAGTCAGAACCTCCTTCTGATATTGAATAGGCTGTAAGGCTGCCATCATCAGAGAAAGACAGTGTGCTCAATGATGTTGTACCATCCTCAGAAAACGTATTGGGATCGATAAATACCTCTGGTTCTTCTACATCTTTCTGACGGTATACTACATACTGATTCTGTAATCCGTCATTTTTATAGAAATATGTATATTCTCCTTCTTTAAAGGGAGCAGTGTATTTCTCGTAATTCCACATTTCGGCAAGTCTTTTCCTTATCACATCCCTGAACGGAATCTGGTTCAGAAAAGCAAATGTTACTTCGTTCTGAGCTTTCACCCAGGAGGCTGTTTCTTCAGAATTATCGTCCTCGAGCCAGCGGTAAGGATCCTTTACAACGGTTCCGAAATAGTTATCTTCAACATCTACCTTTTTTGTATCAGGGTATACTATTTTACCTCTGTCAGAAGTATTGCATGACGACAAGATTAGCATAGCAGTAAGCATAAATAATTGATTCTTCATGATTGAATTTTAGGGTTGATAAATATTGCATACACGACTTAATGATTTGAAAGCAATCAAACGGAAGTAAAAATATTAAAATCCTGAATAAGTTGCAATATGAATTAAGTAACTGGTATGTTAATGTTATGGGATTACTACCTGACGATCTTTTTTTCTATATACCTGGAGCTCATAATTCTGAGTATTCCTAAATAATCGAGGCTGAATTCTATAAGATCACCAACCCTGTACTTCTTTGAATTTTTACCCAGGTCAATAACTATCATGTCAGAACTGGCCCCTGCAAATTTTATGCTTTTATCTTTTGGCCATATATGGTCTTCATCAACGTCCAGTAGCCCCAGGTCGAGTATAGCCCTGCATGTTGTTTTCCCTATGTCTTTTTCATTAAAAGTAAATTCTTCGCCTTCCACATTGGTCCCCATTTCTCCGTCAGGCACCATAGGTTTTTCCGATAGTTCAATAATCTCGGCAAAAAGCCTGAAGATATCGTTTTCCATCTTCTTATATCGGGAGCCATCATATACATTGGTACCCAGGAAGAGTGTTTCACCAACCCGGAAATGGTTTATTCCTGCCGGCAGGGTATTATTCAGTATAAGTGGTATGGTAACCGACGATCCTCCTGAGACAAAGGGAATATTCTTGTTGAATTTGGCTTCCACGAGTTGTTCATACAGGCTTAGCTGTATCAGTTTATCCCTGTTTGGCAGTACACCATAGAGACATGAGAGGTTAGTTCCTATACCTATTACTTCAATATTGGGCAGTTCGAATACTTTTTCATAGAAATCGAGGAAATTCTCGGCCAGCACACCCTCACGAAGCTCACCGGTCTCTATTATGATCATTATTCTGTGTATCCTGCCCTGGCGCAGGGCTTCCTCAGAAAGTAGTTTAATAGTATAATACTCGGTATTGAAACTCACATCGGCATATTTCACAATACTTTTTATGCTCCTCTTGGCCGGAGGTTTTATGTATGTTGTTTCTATATCCTTATTAATACTTTTAATAACCTTGAGGTTGGTAACCCGTGAATCACATATCTTTTTAATTCCAAGGTTGATTATTTCTTCCAGGTATAATCTTTCACCACACAGGAGTTTGGATACTATTGCCCATTTGATGTTATTACTCTCGAAGACATTTTCAAGGTAATCGAAATTGTGTTTCAGTTTTTTGGTGTGAAATTCTATAAATGCCATCTGAAGTTTAATTTACTATTCTTCTTTCAATATTCTGCGGTAATCGTACCAGCATTTCGTAATTCATGGTATCACTCATTGCACTGAATGAGCTGACAGTTATTTCAAGATCGCCCTGTTTACCAATAAGTACTACCTCATCGCCTCTTTTTGCTGAAGGTATCAGGGTGACATCAACTATCATCATATTCATATTCACCAGTCCTATAACATTGGCAAATGTCTCATTGATAAGTACCCGGCCCTGGTTGCTTAATACCCTGTTGTAGCCGCTCGAATAACCTACGGGGATAATAGCTATCTTCTTATCTTCCTGTGCCTGGTAATTTGTACCGTAGCTGATAAAATCACCTTCTTTAACCTCTTTGATTGTCATTATCTTGCTTTTCCATTTTAGCACCCTTGTAAGGGGATCGCTTTTATCTGCCTTCTTGTGAGCGTACTGGATAAATGTTTCGGGGCTGGGCCAGAACCCGTATTGCAAAATACCTATCCTCACCATATCCATGCAGGTACCCGGGTAATTCATTGCGGCCGCAGAGCATGCCGTATGACGCATTTCAGGCTCGATACCTTTGGAAACCAGGTTCCTGTAAATCCTGTTGAAATTGCGTATCTGCTTCTGTATCCTTACATAATTGGCTATGCTTTCTGCTCCGGCATAATGAGTGCATATACCTTTTATATCAAAGCACTCCTTATTATCGCCTATTAAATTAAGTAACTTTTTGAGAGATTTATTCTTAAAACCTGTCCGGTTCATTCCTGTTTCAACTTCAACATGCACTTTGGCAGGTTTACCCAGCTTTTTGGAAGCCTGTATCGTTTCATGAACAAAATTAAGATCGAAAATATAGAATTCAATATCCTTTTCAATTGCCCACTCAACCTGTTCATCTTCAAGCCAGCCCATAATCATGATCGTGGTGCCGGTTTTTTTGCATTTGAATACCGACTCAGCTTCATCGGCAGAAAAAACTGAAAAGTGGTCTATTCCCTCGCTCTCGGCAAGGTTTACAAATTCTTTAATGCCATGTCCATAGGCATTACCTTTTACCACGGATGATATTTTCGAGCTGTTGTGAATATGATTCCTGATAAAGTACAGGTTGTTTGCCAGTGCTGACCTTGAGAGTTCAATTACTGATGTTGTTAACATATGAAAGGGTGAAATTATTGATTTATTAACCTGTAAATATTCATAAACATATTAATACCAGTAGCTATGATCTCATCAGGGAAATCATAATCAGGATTGTGTAATGCAGGATGGTCAGTTCCTGCCCCAATACCGAACATTGCCCCTGGAAAATTCCTGGTAAAATGGCTGAAATCTTCTGACCATTTGAAAGGCACAGTCATTTCTATTGTTTCAAGATCTAAATTATAAGCTGCTTTTTTTATTATTTCAACGGGGTAGGGGGCATTCTCAAGGGATAGAAATTCTTCTTTCCATTCGTATTCGAACCTTATATTCTCTTCTTCACATATCTGTATTACAGCCCGGACAATTTCATTCTTCAGCACTTTCATATCATCATCCAGGTATGCCCTCAGTGTCATTGATACCTCTCCATATTCTGGTGATGTTCCAAATCTTTTCTCACCCAGGTTGATATGTATCACAGTGCCCAGCACAAAATCATTGAATATTTCCCTATTATCCTGTATTGTATACACCGCATTTATTATTTGCGATAGCGCTTTTACAGGAGAATTACCTTTTGCCGGCTCCGCAGCATGTGAGGACTTGCCATGTAAGTTTACGGTTAATCCCACCGAGGCAGAGCTGAAGATATTATTATTTATAATAATTGACTTATGAGGGTAACCCGGAAGGTTGTGAAGTGCGAAAACATAGTCTGGATTTATTGATCCCCTGAACTTTTTATCATCAAGCACCAGGGCTGCACCTTCACCCGTTTCCTCTGAGGGCTGGAAGAGCAAGGTTATTTCACCTTTTAAGGGCCTGTTAAGATTAAGAACTTCTGCAAGTCCGGCCAGTATGGTCATATGTCCGTCATGTCCGCACAGGTGAGCCCTGTCGCTGTAAACTGACCTGTATTCCATGTTGCTTATCTCTTTTATTGGCAGGGCATCCAGGTCGGCCCTGAATAGTATTTTTTTTCCCGGCTCTTCCCCTTTAAAGATGAAAGCTATGCCATGCCCGCCTATCCTGCTTATTATCCTGTCAGGATCAAAGGCGGATATGAACCGTTTCAATCTTTCAGCGGTGAACTTTTCCTGCCCTGCTATTTCAGGGTATGAATGCAGCTCCCTCCTGAATTTTATTAAATGAGCCGGATTTGTCATTTTTTGATATAACGCATTTCAATATACTTGCTTGTCATTCCAACTTTCTCGTAAAGGAATCTCGCGGGGTTATCTGGTTCAACATGTAAGGCTACATTTCCGTCTGCTATCTGAAAGGCCTTTTTCATAAGCTGTTTACCTATGCCCTGGCCCCGGTAATCGCGATGGGTGGCTATGTACACAAGAATATTCTCAGGTATATACCCGCTCATGCCTGTTTTGTTGACAACCACCGATCCAACTAATTTATTATCCATGTAACCATTCAGGATAAATCCTCCCAGGGGCATTGGCTGCAGTGCCGGATCGTTAATTTTTAATGAGAAGTTAACAGCCTTTGTAATGTCTTCCTTCTTGTCACCATATTCTTCAAGGTGGTCATAAAGGAAATTTATTATATCCTCTTTTTCTTTTGAAGTGATCGATGTTTCTGTGTTGTAAATTTCTGTTTCTAACATAATTTGAAATGAGTTTATATAGGTTTTGAATTAAACGATTTTATAATACGACCAAACTATATAACAGGTTGTTATAAAGTATGTTATTATCAAGGGTTGTATTATTTACATAGATTAAATCAGGGATTGTTGCGGGAATGGTATGTTTTATCCTCAATGACTACCGGATTTTTTTCTCTGACTTTCAATGTAATTAGTTTAATAGTTTCTGTACCACAAATATACGAAAAATACAGGGAGCAGCCAAAGACCCCTCTGGGAGTTCCGGGTTCCGCGTTCGAGGTTCGGCACTGACTATTTATGAATATCATTGACAAGTCCAAATCAACCTTAAAACAAATAACATCTCAACAACCCCAATTCAACAATTAAACATTTCAACGGTTAAACAACTTCTAAACCACTTAAACCACTTAAACATGTATTTAATTTATATTTCATAACTTGCTTTATAAAATTACAATCACTTAACTAACCAAACTAAATACAGGAGGTATTATTATGAAACTAAGTGTACGTTCTCTTGCATTAACCTGTGGGATAATTCTGGGCGCGGGAATTTTTCTCATTACCTGGTGGCTTATATTGCTCTACGGTTTTACGGGCGCCACAACCGCTATTGGTGTAGTTTATCTTGGTTATAATATAAGTCCGCTGGGAAGTCTTATCGGCCTTGGCTATGGTTTTGTTGATGGTTTGATTTGTGGAGCTGTTTTTGCCTGGCTGTATAACAGGCTGGTGCCGAAAGCTAAATAATAAAGGCATGGGGCAGGGGGCATGGAGCAGGGGGCAGGGAAGTAATCGTAAATAATAAAGATAAATACTCTGCTCCATGCCCCAGCGCCGGCGGTGAATAGTAATAGCCCGGGTCCCACCCCAGGATACAAAGCCACAAAAATATCAACCCATCACTCCCGGATGGGGGTGAATAAGAATTTAATATTTCTTCGTCTACCGAAGCCCGAAGAGCGAAAGTGGAGTAGTGCCTCACATACAGCTGCTTGACATTAGTGCCTTATTTGCGTACATTTATATGAAAATAACCCACTAAACTAACACCAATGACCAGAAGACCCTCCAGACTGAAGATTTTCTTTGCTGAGCTAAAGCGCCGGGGAGTTGCACGCGTGGCAACGGTTTATACAGTTGTTGGTATCGGTATAATAGAAATTTCAGATATTATTGGTGGCAGGTTTTCACTACCAGAATGGGCGATTCAACTAATAATAATTCTTGTAATATGCGGATTTCCTGTAGCTGTAATACTGGGATGGATATTTGATATTACCTCAAAAGGAATTGAACGCACTGAAGCACTTACACCACAGGAACATAGCTCTTTACCTTCATTCACATGGAGACCGAGCTGGGTTTCTGTAATAATGTTTATACTGTTAATTGCCCTTACAGTAACATATTGTACTGTACCAAGACCTAATGCACTGGGATTTAAAAAGCAGGATTGGATTATTATCAGCGACTTGGAGAATAACACTGATGATGAAATATTCGATAATTCCCTGGCACAGGCCCTGTCCGTAACAATTGATCAATCAAAATATGTTTCCGTTTTTCCTCAGAACCAGATATCAGCAGTGCTAACGCGAATGAGGATGGACAGTGTTAAGAAGATCAATACGCCTATCGCACTGGAGATTGCACAAAGGGAAAATATTAAAGCAGTATTATCACTAACTATTTCTGAGGTGGGGGATACTTATCTGATAAGTACTAATTTGCTTAACCCTGAAACCGGTGAAGTTATCAGGTCTCGCAGTGTGACTGTAAAAGGCAAAGGTGATATTCTAAATGAAATGAACAGACTGGCTTCAAAAGTCAGAAAAGACCTGGGTGAGGCACTTAATGAGATTCATCTTCGCACAGTGTCCCTGCCACAGGCTACAACTTCCTCACTTGAAGCATTAAAATTTTTGACTGAAGCTAATAATGCATTTACAAATTCACAATTTAGTGAGGCAGAGAAATTATTTATGGAAGCCATTAGTCTTGATTCTGAATTTGCTTTAGCCCATGCTGATTTTGGATCATTTTATTACTGGATAAACAACCGTGATAAAGGAGAGGAGCATTTTACGAAAGCACTAAACCTGTTGGACAGGCTAACTGAAAAAGAAAAGCTACTTATAGAGGCAAGGATAGAAAGGTATCGGGGAAATTATGAGGAAGCAATTGTCAAATATGGTATTTTACTCAGGAAATATCCGAATGCCTCGGATGAGTGGTTTAGTTTGGGATATTCTTATTTTATGCTAAACCGCTATGAAGAAGCTATTGATGCTTTTAAGAAGATGCTTGAAATTTATCCGGAAGGGGATGCAAATGCATATATTAATATAGCTTCCTGTTATGGTTCATTGAAAAAGTATCAACAGGCAATCGATAATTATCTTAAAGCATTTGAGTTAAATCCCACATTACTGACCGGTTTCAATTTGAATAACGAATTCGGATTTATGTATGTCGAAATAGGTGAAATTGAAAAGGCCCGGGAAGTATTTGAAAAAATGATGTCTGGCAATGATGAACATAAAGCCAAGGGGTTAAGGTCGCAAGCATTATTATCAATGTACCAGGGTAAATTTTCAGACGCAATTACCCGGATTCATGAATCAACACTATATTATCGATTAACAGGAGAAGAATTAAGTGAACTGAGAAATAATCTATTGCTTGCGGTAATGTACAGAACGAAAGGAATGATGCCTGAATTCTCTGAAGAATTAAATGCTGTAAATAATGTTATTGATGATATATCCTCGGAACCATACTGGTACTTACTGTTAGGAAGACTATATGCAAGAAGCGGAGAGATTAATAAGGCGGAGATTATTTTAGATAATCTTTCTGAAGAAATAAATGAAGGAAACAGGCGTGACCAATCTGCCTATAATCAACTTAAAGGCGAGATCGAACTGGCTAAAGGGAATACTACTGAAGCGATTCCCCTGCTTGAAGCAGCTGTCAAATTACGAAATGATAGTTATACATTATCGTCATTAGCATATTGTTATTATAAGTCAGGTCAACAGGGGAAGGCTATTTCGGTTTATGAAGATATTATCGGCCCTCAGTATTCCTTCGGCTGGGAAGCACAGCAACATTGTGTTGAGGCCCATTATAACATGGCCAGGATTTATGAAGAACTGGGAGACAATGAACAGGCTATAAAATATTACCGGGACTTCCTTGATATATGGAAAGATGCAGATGAAGATATACCTATCTTACTGGATGCAAAATCAAGTCTGGCCAGGCTTCAAACACAAGTACCTTAATTCAGACTAACGACAAAGAGAGGCTAAGGCTAAGGCTAAGGCCAGGGATGCTCAACCTTAGCTGGCGAGAGTTTCCCTATGTCCACTGTAACCTGAAAGGCAATGAAAACCCGGAGGGTTTTAATAATAATAGCCCCGGTTTTACCCGGGGATATGGATGATAGTATGAAAAATAACAGCCCCTGAGGGGCTGAATAGAAATATTCACGGCTTTATTGCGTGGAGCCAGCAATCGTCACGAGGAATCGGGACGAAGGAGGAGCCTCAGCCTCCGTTCGTCTCAAAATGTCGTTCGTCTCAAAATATTTTTATACATTACGGAATTTAATATTTTATGGAGATAATAAACCATGGTTATAATCTGTCTGACCCTGACAGGATTTATGTTTTACCTAAAGTCCTTAAGGAAATATCAGGAATAACTGAAAAAGATGCTGATTCAATTGTCTGTGTTGAGGATGATCATGAGACCATTTATATATACGATATAAACAAAAGTAAAATAACCAGGCAATTGGCAGTTGGTGGTAAAGGTGACTTTGAGGGAGTGACCAGGGTTGATAAAACATTATATATCCTAAGAAGCGACGGATTATTATCTGAAATTACAGATTATGAATCAGGTAATTTCAAAAAAACGACCTATTCAACCGGTATACCGTGGAATGATAATGAAGGATTATGTTATGATCATAAGAATAACAGGCTGCTTATAGGGCCGAAAGAAATCCCGGGGAAACAGTCGGAATTTAAGGGTTTACGATTCATTTATGGTTTTAGCCTGGATTCTAAAAAACTTGCTAAAGAACCAGCATTCACATTCGATCTGTCTGAAATTGAAAGATTTGCCCTTGAGAATAATATTAAAGTGCCCACAAAAGGTAAGACGAAAAAGAAAAAAGCAAAGCCTGACATAAAGTTCAGTATTTCAGCACTTGGTATTCATCCTATGACAGACAGATTATTTGTATTATCAGCCAGGGATAAACTATTGTTCGTATTTGACATGAATGGTAACATTGAAAATATTGAAAAGCTGAATTCAGATTTATTCAGGCAGCCGGAAGGAATTACCTTCATGAAAAACGGGGATATGTACATTTCAAATGAAGGGAAGAGTAAAAAGCAAAAACCACCTACAATTCTCCGGTTCATCTTTCGTCGTTCATCGCAATTATATATTTGACTTTTATTACTTTAACTAATAACTTTGATTTAGTTTTGATTCTTTTAAACCTTTTCTCTGATGTGCTCTGAAGGGAATATTATTCCCGTGATTCTTTCTTAAGATCTAACCTGACATAATGATTTAATGATGCGAAATACAATTTGGTACTCAAGTTTAAGACTGATTATTATTCTGGTTTTTACATTTACGTCTTTTAACTCTTGTAAAAAAGAGGAAAGCACACCTGCTGTCGAATATGGGGCAGTGACAGATATTGATGGTAATATATATGATGCAGTGACTATAGGCACCCAGACATGGTTGACCGAGAACCTTAAGACTACGAAATACAGAAATGGTGATCAGATTCCAACCGGGCTTACAGATAATGATTGGTCAGGTACTGCTGAAGGTGCATATGCAATTTATGATAATAACACTTTAAACAGTAATACATATGGTTTGCTTTACAACTGGTTTGCTGTTGTGGATGATCGCCATCTCTGTCCATCAGGTTGGCATGTCCCTTCCGATGATGAATGGGATGAACTTATTTCATTCCTTGGTGGTAAAAATGTTGCCGGCGGTAAATTGAAAGAAGCCGGAACAACACATTGGAATAGCCCGAATATCGGTACTAACACGAGTCTTTTTACTGCTCTCCCGGGTGGACAACGACAGTTTTATGGCCCATATGCTGCTTTAGGTGATTATGGATACTGGTGGTCCACTACAGAAGGATTCGCTTCGGGGTCATGGGGTTGGAGTATGGTAAACAGTGAAAATATTGTGAACAGGAGTAATTACACCAGGAGTGTGGGCTTTTCCGTTCGTTGTTTACGGGATTAATAACAACCCGGATTTTGATTTTATAAGGTAAGATCCCCGGTTTATCGAAATGCTGAAAAAAATGAACCTGGCAGATTGACCCTGTACCCTGCCTGCCAGCCGTAGCCCCGAGACTTAGGGGCGAAGGTGGGTGCCCTGCTCCCTTCCATTAAGCCCCGGAGGGGCTGAATAGAAATAGCCCCGGTTTCACCAGGGGGAAATAATGTCGTCAACACCACACACACCCCCGCGAGGGGGTGAATAAGAATCTATACAAGGATTAGCCTGGTTTATTTAGTGAATACTTCATGGGGGATAAAATCAATATCCGAAGCCACCACATTCTCCCTGACCTGCTCCGATGTTTTTCCACTGGGTATTACCACATGGCATGCCGGGTGTGAAATACAAAACCTCAGGCTGAGCTGCGCCGGACTATAATCGTGGTATTTAGCGAACAGGGGATTGAAAGCCTTATACTGTTCCAGGTAAACCTTCAGTTTTTCGGGTGAGAGATTTAACTTCCGGTGATCATTCGCCCCGAAAGTTGTTTTTCTGTTGAATTTTCCGGTTAGTAAACCAAAAAGTAAAGGGATACGTACAATAACACCGGTTCCATACTTCATTGCCACTGGCAGTAAGACTTCTTCAGCCTGTCTTTCCAGGAGGTTGTACCTTACCTGTATAACATCAATAAGTTCATTATGTCTCTCAAGAATATGAGCCTGTTCTGATTCCTTGAATGATTGCACACTCCAGCCTGCATGTTTTATTTTCCCTTCTTTCTTGAGTTTCTCAAGCGCCAGCCATGGCTCATCCTGTTCCAGCATTTCCAGGTCGGGACTGTGCAACTGAAGTATATCCAGGACTTCAACATCCAATCGTTTTAAACTCTGTTCCGCTGCATAAACAAGATGCTCCAGGGAATAATCATGATTTAGGGGGCTGAGATTAGGGTCCTTGCCAATATAGGAATAGAAGTTGTTCCCGGCTTTGGTGGCTACGATTATTTTATCCCTGTCAGGTCTTTCTTTCAAAACCTGCCTGATCAACTCCTCAGAGTGGCCAAAGCCGTATACATCAGCTGTATCTATAAAATTAACACTTTCATCGAGCGCTGCGTGAATGGCTTTACGCGAGTTTTTATCATCTGTCTTTCCCCAGTCGCGCCCGCTGATACCCCATGAACCAAAACCAACCGTTGAAACCAAAGGTCCTCTTGCTCCAAGTTTCCGGTATTTCATAATGGTAAATTTTGTGTAATAAAATTACAGAAGGCCTGTTGAACTTCCAAATAATACCGCGAACGATGAACGACCAACGACAAACAGGATAAGAACCTCCACCTTCGCTGGTGCAGATCTGACTCACTCTTAAGGTCGTGGATTTGCAATCCACGACCTTAAGTTAGTCGAGCTCGCCCCGAATTCTCGGGGCACGGTTAATAATTCCTCTCATCAGACTAACTGGCTTTAGATCAGGACTTAATCATATTCATTAGGCATATCCGATTGTTGTTAAACATATTTTTTAATCCTTTAATTCTTATTATATTGTTAGAGCCTAATAACCCATTATTCACATCTCTCTTTTAAATACGTATAAATGCTATCGGTGGCAGTTGGTTTTGACAAATTTCCTATAACCAATTATCTGGTTGAATATTTCTCTTACTCAGACTACACAGAATTAAATGGCCTTAATTAATCATAATATAAAACTTTTATTCTTGCTTTCTCAAATATGCTCAAACAGGCTAATACCACGCACAGGACCATATTTATATCTCTAAACAATATTTAACTAAACATTAATTATTATGCAAAAGATATCAAGAATTACAGCATTACTTATTGGAATATTAATTACTGGTCTTTTATTTACCGGTTGTGAAAAAGAGGAAACTCCGATTTCCGGTGGCTCATCTCTGAAAATAATAAATAATTGCACTTACAGTGTAAGCATTTATTTTGATAATGATTTCATAGGAAAAGTTGAGGAGGATGCAAACAGAACATGGTCAGTTCCAACGGGACAGCATGAAGTCAGGGCATCCAGTTATATCGGTGGTACTACTAAAGAGAACCCAACATTCTATGCGGGGCAGACGGTTGTGATTACTTTGAGTTCAGGCATTAAAAATTCTGCTGCTGATGCCGCTATTTTGATGAATATAGAACAAAAAAAAGAAGATATACCTAACAATATTTATTAATAATGATAAGAAAGATTTATGTAATGAAAGCAAATGGGACATCAAAATTAATATGCCTGATACTTATAATTGGGATCCTGGCTTCAGGCTGTGCAAGTAGTACTGTATTACAGACAACTCCAACCAACGCCTCTGTTTATGTTAAAGGAGAGAAACTTGGAGCAACCCCATATACTTATAGTGACAGAAAAATAGCAGGCGCTTCTACCTTAATTACTTTTAAGAAGGAAGGATATGAGGATTATAATACAACCCTGAGAAGAACTGAACGCTGGAATGCAGCCGCACTTATTACCGGAATATTCTTTGTATATCCTCTTTTCTGGGTTTTAGGTTATGACCAGGAGCATTCTTATGATCTGTTCAAGGCTGTGGAGGCATCCCCGGCTGAACAGGAACAGGATGTTGAACAAATAAAAGCAGAAGAGCTCGCTGAGCCTGTTTATGTACCTGCCCTGGTGAAGGCAGAAATTACTTTAAAAAGTGAGAGAGTGGAAAAATTCCTGACAAATGGAAGAATAGATAGGGCTGTTGAATACTCTGAAAAACAGGAAGGAGAATATCGATCAGCATGCTTTTTTACCATTGCTGAATATTACCTGGATAATAAAAATCTATCACTTGCCGAAGATTATTTTAATAAATCAGGAAAAACAAAAGAAGGCAATGTGAAAATTGCAGAATTCTTTTTAAGAGGGGAATTAGTTGACTCTGTACGGGTTACTGATAATGAAAATGAAAAAAAGTACTTGGGTAAGCTGTATGTTAAAGGGGAAGTAGACAGCACTGTACTGGTAATTGATAATGAAAAGGTAAAAACGTACTTGGGTAAGGTGTACGATAGTGAAGAAGATGTTCATAAACACATGGCTTATCGCCTGGAGGAATATGCAACAGAAAGTAAAAAGCGCCTTGAGCTTGCTAAATCCTTGAAGGACATGGGAATAATGTCTATGTCAAGCGGAGGTAATACTACTAATATAAATGAAACTCTTAAAGTGTCTTTTACGATGACTCTTTTTTACCTTCTGTCAGCGGTTCAGGTATATGAAGAAATGGGTATTACTGAGAAGGTGGAAGAATTGAACAGTGAAATCAAGCTATTGAATGATGAGTTATGATCCGAAAAGGAAGTGCCGGATGCCTGAATATTTATCCTGCCGGATTATCTTATCTGGTAACAGTATTCAAAGATCAAATAATTTTAAAAATTTATAAAGTTAAAAAAACAAACCATGAAACTTACACCAAAATTACTTACTCAGTTGATTCTAATTATCTTATTAACTTCTTCATGTGCAGTTAAGAAGTATACATTGGAACCAGGTTTCTATTCATCGGGTTCAGACCTTGGATTAATACTGGTCAAAAATGACATAAGTACAAGAAGATCAGGACAAAGTGTTTTAGGCGCGGCTGTTACCAATTACACTAAATATGATACCCAGCTTCAGGCCGTTGATCCTAAACTGGATCCTGAAAGGAAATTTAAAACAATGTATTCTAATCTGTTCGAATCTAAAGGGAAAAGTTTTACCATTGTTGATAATAAGTTTGATGAAGAACAGTATCAGGAATTCGAAGCACCGGACAATGATAAGAAATATTATAAATCTGATATCCGATCGTTGAAGGGTAAATATAGTGTCGATGAGTTAATGATTGTAACTATTGATTATGGTCTCATTCAGAACTATTCAGGGATGTTTGAGGCAGGTAAAGGTGGTTATTCTCATATAGTCTCGAACATTGTCAACCTGGATGATAATTCTATTATCTACAAAGGTGAGACATGGGGAAATGGCAGATTAGAGAATAAGTGGGATACTCCTCCTGATTACGAATTTCTGAGAGAGGCTATTGATGCGGCGATTAACCAATCAATTGAATTAGAAAGAGGCAAATATTAAAACCGAATCTTAATCTCAAAATACTATAAAATGAAAATTAAGCACCCCCTTCGATCTTTATTACTGTCTTTACTTCTGCTCGTTATGATAGGATTTACATCCTGTGAACCATACAGTAATGGACCAGAGATAGGATGGGTTACCGGTACATATATAACATATAACTACCGGAGTGGAGTACTGGCAGGATTTACTGCCAATATTAAATTCGAAGTAATTGACGGTACGTCCGGTGATATCAAAATGACTGCCGAGTATGATGGTAAAGGAAAATCATGTACAGCCTTTGTAACATCGGGAAAGGAATATAAAGTGGTTGTTGTTTGTGGTATTTCTTCAACACCCAAAAGTGGTGCAGTAATAGTTGATTGTCCAACTGTCTCTGAACCCTATAAAATAAATACAGATGTTAAGACAGGAGTGTCAAGTATATCAATAAAGGAATAATAAATCTTTAAAATTAATTATTATGAAAAGAAGGAATGTTATAATGAGCGTTTTGTTCATTGGATTAATAGCATTATCCGGGTGTACACAGAAAAATGTTGAAGGAGTTGTTATAAGTGTTCCGGCTTCATTATCCCTAAACGAATTAATGAGCGGCAATGTAAGCGATATGACTTTTACGGGAGATGTTGTTAAAGTAAGGCTGAACGATGGACAGGAAGTTGAAGCATTAGCCACTCATGAACAGATGGAGCAGGCTTTTAAAGGTAAAAATAAAGCAACACTGGAGAAGATAAAGGATGAGGAACATGAAGGCGTAGAGTGGAAAGTCATCAAGCTGGAAGAAAATCAGGAACAACAGGAACAATGATCATTTAGTCGTTAGTCGTTGGCTGTTGGTCGTTAGTCGCATCAGGCTACTTGACTTTAGTGCCCTATTGGCGTACCTTTATATAACCTAACCAATAAAGATGGCCAGATGAGTGCTAAATCAAGAAAACGTTTCAACCTTACCGGGGAATTGAGACGAAGAAAAATATTCCGCATCCTTATAGTATGCCTGATTGCTATATTTATGGGGGTAGGGGACTCTTTTTCTCAGCCTAAATGTGATGGATGTTCGCGCCGGTATATTATCGAGAATATATCTTCTGATGCAGGAGAAATGAATGAACAGTCGATTAAGAACCACCTCAACAGCACTGTTATCACACCATGCTTTCACGCCTTATCATCAGGGGAGGAGGTCCCCCGGGAATTTAAAACCATGATGATTCCCCGCCCTCATGAATATTATTTCCTGGTTTCCTACGAGGAAGGGATGAAAGGGGAAATTAAATCAAGGCTACAGATCGACCTGTTTTTCAATGGATCGCCTGAGGAACATGTCAGGACATGGACAACGGAAACGGAAAATCCAAATGCAAAATACACATGGCACAAAAACAGCATGTTTATGAATGATGGAGCGGTTCTCCGGAAATTCTATCCCATGGAGATAACGGTGCTCAACGATTTTGAAAAACGACCTTATAGCTGCGAAATCAAGCCGGAGAAAGAGACTATGAATCCTGGAGAAATAATTGAGGTGGAGATCACGAACATACATGATATTGAGGGTGCAAATTCGAGGGAATTCAACCGGCTGATTGTACAAACCCCGGATGGTGAAATCCTGGATGGTACGCCACTTAATATTGATAATGATCTGAAGGCTTTCAGGGTGGGGGATGGGATGGTGAGGTTCAGATACAGGGCTCCTGAGTCCTGCAAGCAGCCGGGAAACACTATTATTGTATATAATTCATGTGATATACTGAGTGATGATCTCTGGCCTCTGGCTATTTCGGAAATGCAAGATAAAATTGCCGAGAAAAAGATAAGTCTGTTATGTGCTGACTGGACCGGAACAGTGTCATTTTCCTATAGTTCATCTTCAAAAGAGGTGGAGAACAGCGCCGGAGTTACCATCACAACAGAGGAAGATATTGTTTCACAGGGTTCAGTCTCACTTGATCTGTATTATAATGGCGATCTTGAGGATTATGAACAGATGAGTGCTCCTTCAGGGAGTTATACTCACAATTACAACTATATTTTAACTGTCAGAGGCGGCACCAACTCTGCCAGGACTGAAAGAAAATGTAAATGTTCTGGTGGATACACAGACGAGGTACCTGATGAGCGATCTTTCCTTGATATAATAGGTAATGAGTATTCTCTGCAGATCACCCTGACAACTAATCCTGATAGTGACTGCGAGGGAGTAACCGAGGAATACCTCGATGGAGATCTAGTAAATACATATGGATTTGTGAATAATTTCTCATTTTCAGACTATGTCGAAGGTTATACCGATGGGAAAACAATTGAAGGAAGCAAAACTGATTCCGGAGAAGGATGGAGCTCGAAGATAACCTGGAGCCTGCGAAGAAATGAATAATCCTTAAGGTTTAGTAAGTTATATAGGTCTTTTGGGTACGTAAACTTCACTTCAGCTTTTCAATGGTTTAACTTTGATAATGATTACTTCACAAATATTAAATATTAATCATGAATCGGCTATTAGAAATATCAGGAATTGTTATACTCTGGATTGGTTTAACAATATTTTGTTTTTCCTGTAAGAAAGGACCAACTCTTCCCTCTCTAACTACAACGAGTGTGTCAGAGATCACTCAAGAAACTGCATCATCCGGCGGAAATGTGACAGATGATGGCGGAGAAGGGGTTTCCGCCAGGGGTGTGTGCTGGAGTACAACTCAAAATCCCACAACAGGCAATAACAAAACAACCGATGGATCAGGTACAGGGATTTTTACCAGTAACCTGACAGGATTGACACCGGGTTATATCTCAGTCCAAGTACCAGTTCATCACCCGAATCATCTATCTCATATAGTTGCGGTTTGCGAGGTCCATCTCCTTCGGCATGGTGGATAACAAGCAGTCGGTTCCCATCAAATGTGGTGAACATCATTCCATGTCCGGAATTGTCTCCTTTTATAGGTTCTTCTTGCTGTATCCAGGGGCCGTCGATTGTTCCGGATTCTGAATAAGCCACACCCTGAGCATAACGTCCTGCGCCCCAGCTTGACCATAACATACCCAATTTCCCGGTTTGTGTTCTGAACAGTTGAGGTGCATCGGTAACCCAGCCCGGAAGTTTCAGTCCATACGTCATTTCTCCATTTCCAACCATTTCAAGTGCCCAGAGAGCTTCACTGGCGCGGAAAAGACATTTAGGTTCAGTAATGGCCTCACTCAAATCAGGTGAAAGTTTAACATATTCCATAGTACCATCAATCGTTTGCAACCATTCATGAACAAAAACAAAATAAGGAACATCGTCTTCATACCAGAGAGTCCCGTCAAGGATAGCCCAATTGTGTGGTAGGTAGTCATAATCTGGATCAGGGTTGAAATGCTTATATGGACCTTCTGCGTTGTTTGAAACCAGGATCATTGATTGTTGACGGTGAATATTGTATCTGCGGGGAACAACATCTACAAGTTCATCTCTATCGCGAAAAGTAGCTACATAATAGTATTTGCTATTAATGTGGTGGAGTTCGGCAGCTGCGACCCGATTAACCCCTTCCATCCAGGTTCCTGTAACATCATACGCACCGTAGGGACCGGTCCAGGTTTCGAGGTCTTTACTTTTATAGATACTGCCACCACTACTTGTCATGTAGTATGTTTGAGTATCATCGTCTGCAAGGATAAATGGATCGCTCATGCTCATTTCATCAAGAGTCAAAGTGTCAATTTCACGAGGATCAGTGACATTTGCACTCGCTCTGAGCCTTCTTTGTACATTTGTGTTTTGCTGGTTGGTTTGAGGCATACCGAATCCTTTTGATCCAGGAGGAGCAGGAGGAGCTGTTTCTCCTGGTACCAGTTCCTTTCTTACTTCATTCTGAGCTATATCTTTTCTTACTTGATTTGATTGTCGGCAACCTGATGAAAGCAATTGAAGCAAAATCCAAATTAAAGCAATAGTTATTATTTGAAACGATCTAATCTGTTCCATGATTTAGAATTTTTAGTTGGTTGAAGTGAAGGAATACAATATAAATAATAACCTCACATAAAGCAATATTTATTCGGACTCCAATATGCACCCACTTTCCAGAGTTATTATTCCTCTTTGGAAACCTTACCTCTCCGAAAGAGAGATTGTGTTAATAAGACTGTCTATATGATGGTTTTTACTTATAATTTTTAATAAGTTGTGTTTAATGAGCTCGTAAACTTTCGATTTCTTTCATGATAGTTTCAGAAATTTAGTAACTTACAATAATTGAATTTAAAATTATGATCATAAATATTTTATATTTACTCTTTTATGATCCACGAATACATTGATGTTTTTAGTAATATACTGTGGTTATCAGCATTAATAAAGAAAGTAGAATTTAGTTAATTATAACGGGAAAAACAATTTCGACTCGGAATAAATAGGAGGTAAACTTATGGCTGAAAATAAGAATTTAGCGTTTATTAAGACTGTTGTTCTTGCCTACGCCATAGTATGTATAATCTATGGTCTTAGTTACTTATTTGTATCTGATTTCTTAGTAAGATTATCAGGCTCTGATCCTGTTTTTCATGGATGGCTTCGTTGGTCAGGAGGAGTATTAATTGCCCTGGCAATTGGTTCTATTCTGGTATATCGAAAACCAGAAGGTCAAGGGATCTTTATAACCACAATTGCTATTGGTTCTTCTTTAGCCTGTCTTTCATTATTTTGTGCTTGGGCAACATTGGAAGAAGGATCAAATGCATGGTTCACAGCTTTACCAGCGATTGTTGTCTTGATATTGGCAATTTTACTCTGGTGGAGCAGACAAAAAGCAAAGGATATATTGTATCCAAAATAGGACCAAACTATGCTCTGCGTAATAATCTATTTTATTTATTGTATTTAACCCAATTCCTTTTAACTGATCATTGAAAGGAATACCGGGTCGGAATTGTTTCATTTATTACCCAATATTTTTAAATTTAACCTAACATATACACCCACGCCTCCCCTTCACTTCCTCTCTGTGGTATTATACACCTCAGGAAAGAGATAGTGTAAAAAAAAGTGTCTATATGATGGTTTTTGAGTGACAAAAGCAATAAAAACCATATAATGGTACATATACATGAAGTTGATGACATTGTGCTTTTATTAAAACCATCAAATGTTTCATCAAAAAAATTATTCTATTCATGGAATAACTAGCTGACTAATCAAAATTTAAGGTAGAAAAGTTTATATTGTATCATCGAATATTCAATGTCAATGAATGCAAGGTTTTGTTCTATTATGATGATTGAAACAAAAAAAACAGAAATCATTTATCACAATCAGTCACTGGAGATTGAATATTTTCTTCGGTGTGGACAAAAAGAAACAGTCCTTTATCTTCATGGTCTTGGTTGTTCGAAATCTGACTTCCTCGGTGCAACAGAAATTGAATCACTCAACGTTCACACCCTTGCAGCTTTCGATTTCCCAGGCCATGGAAACTCGAGTTATTCAGAAAAGCTTGACATGGATGATCTTGTGGAAATTACCAACCTCGTTATAGAGAAACTTAATCTACATGACATTGTTTTAATTGGACACAGCATGGGTGGGCTTGTCGCTTTACTTTTTTCTGAGAGGTATGCCGGCAAAGTAAAGGCATTCGTAAATTTAGAAGGCAACTTGAAAAACGAGGACTGTACATTTTCCAGGCAGGCAACTGCGATGGATTTTGATACATTTTCGAACGTAACATTTCGGAACTTTAAGATTTTACTACAGTTTAGCAAAAAACCTGGATTCAAAAAATGCGCAGAAACACTTGGAAAGTTTCAACCACAAAAGGCTATGTATGATTATAGCCCATCATTGGTTAAGTATTCTGATAGTGGAAAGCTTATTGAAAAATTTACATCGCTTAAAATTCCGAAATGTTTTATCCACGGCTCAGAAAATAATGAGTTATCCTATATTCCGGAACTTATACAAAAGGGCCTCACGGTTTCTGAAATATCAAATAGCAATCACTTCCCACAGTACGATAACCCGGAAGAATACCACGTAATCGTTTCCAATTTTTTGGACAGGGTGTAAAAGACGGTATCTTGTACATTGGAAAATAATTCCACCTATGTAGGGACGCCCAATTTGGGCGTCCCTACGGTGCCTTAATCAATGGCATCACACTTCGACTGATAGCTACTATTTGGCACATTGCTGCAAATGTACATCTGTGTACTCTTAAGTTACTTAAGTGTCATTTTCGCTCAGGGACCTTTGGCTGGCAGAACGAAACTGCTTTAGTGCAAGAATAGTAGTTGTCAAGGTTTATCGCAGACGGGACCTGAAATTAGGAAGAACGATGCAACCAAGTATGGGCAGGGAAGATGAATTAGAGAACTAACCCAGGGTCCCTGTCTGTCAGCCGAAGCCTTGGTGCCTGTTGCACATTAGCCTCATTACTTATGCTTTATTTTATCTTATTTGGATAATATAATTATTGGTAAGGCTTTCGATTGAAATAAACAACCGAAAAAATAGTCTTTTAATGATTGCAAAATAGAATTAGCTACTGCTACTATCTTTTCATTAATCCATCTTGCATTAAATCTTAAGTACTTTCTTAAATTATAT